>Ga0209566_100042_pt1 | contig 287384 bp, 252 predicted proteins | sample Araplavi_mTSA_r2_2_FD_184287 | JGI IMG/M metagenome (GOLD analysis project Ga0209566, IMG submission 184287) | Arabidopsis root microbial communities from North Carolina, USA - plate scrape CL_Cvi_mTSA_r2 (SPAdes) (version 2) | ecosystem: Host-associated > Plants > Roots > Endosphere | place...
GCAACAGGCAGTACTGGAGCGACAGGAGAGACTGGTGCCGTAGGTGAAACTGGGGAAACGGGAAGTACTGGAGCAACAGGAGCCACAGGTGCCGTAGGTGAAACCGGAGCAACGGGAAGTACTGGAGCGACAGGAGCAACAGGAGCCGCAGGTGAAACCGGAGCAACAGGAGCCGCAGGTGAAACCGGAGCAACAGGGGCAACCGGAGCCGTAGGAGATAGGGGAGCAACGGGAAGTACCGGAGTGACAGGAGCAACCGGAGCCGTAGGAGATAGGGGAGCAACGGGAAGTACTGGAGTGACAGGAGCCACAGGTGCGGTAGGTGATACCGGAGCAACGGGAAGTACTGGAACGACAGGAGAGACTGGTGCCGTAGGTGAAACTGGGGAAACGGGAAGTACTGGAGCGACAGGAGCAACTGGTGCGGTAGGTGAAACCGGAGCAACGGGAAGTACTGGTGCGACAGGAGCCACAGGTGAGATAGGTGAAACCGGAGCAACGGGAAGTACTGGAACGACAGGAGCAACAGGAGCCACAGGTGCCGTAGGTGAAACTGGGGAAACGGGAAGTACTGGAGCAACAGGAGCCACAGGTGCCGTAGGTGAAACCGGAGCAACGGGGAGTCCGGGAGCGACGGGAGCCACAGGTGCCGAAGGTGATGCCGGAGCAACGGGAAGTACTGGAGTGACAGGAGCCACTGGTGCGGTAGGTGGTACCGGAGCAACAGGCATCACTGGAGCAACCGGCTCAACTGGTGTGACGGGAACGATCGGAGCAACAGGTGTCACTGGAGCAACTGGTTCGATTGGCGCGACAGGAACGATCGGAGCAACAGGTGTCACTGGAGCAACCGGTACAGCAGGTGCGACGGGAGGTACCGGAGTAACAGGCATCACCGGAGTAACCGGTTCGACTGGTGCGACAGGAAGTACCGGAGCAACAGGCATCACCGGAGCAACAGGTTCAACTGGTGCGACGGGAACGACAGGAGTAACAGGCATCACTGGAGCAACCGGTACGGCAGGTGCGACAGGAAGTACCGGAGCAACAGGTATCACTGGAGCAACCGGCTCAACTGGTGTGACGGGAACGATCGGAGCAACAGGTGTCACTGGAGCAACCGGTACGGCAGGTGTTACAGGAAGTACCGGAGTAACAGGCATCACCGGAGCAACCGGTTCGACTGGTGCGACAGGAAGTACCGGAGCAACAGGCATCACCGGAGCAACCGGTACGGCAGGTGCGACGGGAGGTACCGGAGCAACAGGCATCACCGGAGCAACCGGTACGGCAGGTGCGACAGGAAGTACCGGAGTAACAGGCATCACCGGAGCAACCGGTTCGACAGGTGCGATGGGAAGTACCGGAGCAACCGGTATCACTGGAGCAACCGGCTCAACTGGTGTGACGGGAACGACAGGATCGACAGGAAGAACTGGGGTTACTGGTATTACAGGAACCACCGGTACAACAGGAGCAACAGGCATCACGGGAAGTACTGGGGTAACAGGCATCACTGGAGCAATAGGTGCTACAGGAATAACCGGAGCGACTGGTGGAACGGGAGTTACTGGCGCTACTGGCGCGACGGGGCCATCATCCTCAGTTTCAACGAAAGCTATATTATTTGGCGGGGCGAACTCAGGGTTTCAACGAATCTCTGGTTCTCCAGGCGCTGTATCCAATGAGATTCCATATGTTGTACTCGGTGTAGGTAATGTATCTGGCTTTTCCGGCTCCATCAATGTGAACAACTTAGCAACAGGCACCTATTTATTTCAGGTATGTGTTAACGTTAGTAATAATGCTTCCTCACCTTCTCCAAGCAACATCATATCGACGATATCGCTTGCAACCACAGCTTCCATAACTGGGACTATCGTGTTTTCCATCAGTCCGACGGATATTGGTGCACAGCCAGTTTATGTGTATAACCCCACAGCATCAACGGCACCGGCAACAATCTCATGGACGAGTGTCATCCCTGGAAATGCAGTCGTAAGGAATAATGCAATCTCACTATATGCTGCTCCCAATATTACTCAAAGTGCTGTATATACAGTTTTCTTTACCACAACTTCTTAGAGCCACGAATACTTCGTGAGGAAAAGTAACGAGAAATGAAAAGACGAGAAAGCTGGTCTCCGTATACAAGTCATTTGAATCCTGTTGTAAATATGCTGATGAAATAAATATAAGCCACTGTACTTGAACATATTGTTCAGTAAAGTGGCTTTATTCGTATACAAGGATTAAGGGCGATCCGGAATTGACCCAAAAATCATCGAATCCGTTAGCATTTCAGTTGGAGCATGGTTGTCAGTCAATACTTGTGCGTTGGCAAGCAGCTCATCATTCACTTCCTTTAGCCCTTTCTGCCATTGTTCGAGATACGGGTGAATGGGACTATTCAGATGTATTCGATTGAAATTATCTGTTTGCAGCGGGCGTATGGATCCAACAATCATGTAGTTGTATTGTCCGGACGACTTCACGATGTATGTGTTGGGAAAAACCTGCTTCACTGTCTTTGCCATCGCTAAGAGAAGTGGCGAATCGGGTGTTGTCACGTTCACATTTAAAGCAGTGAGCCCATCTGGATTCAGATGCAATCGAAGGGTATCAAAAAATTGCACAGTCGATAAATGAGCAGGAATATAGATTTGCTGCGAGTAGCAGTCGACAACTATGATATCGTATTTCCGATTCGTATTACTAATAAATACACGCGCATCCTGATTTACAATCTGAGCATCTTCAGGCTTCAGCCCCATAAATTGATAACTAAGCGCAATAACCTCGGGATCTAGTTCTACACCGGTAACATTCATATTTGGAAATTGTGGCTTCACATACTCAGCCAACAACCGAGGAATCGTACCACCTGCGGAACCCAATATGAGCAGCTGATCCGGCGAGTTGGCCAAATAGGGAAGCACTAAATAATCATTGTAGTAGTCGCCAGCATGCAATCCTGGCTTAGCCCTCCGGATCGATTGAACACCACCGCCCTCGTTGTATACTAAAGAAATATCTCCACTAGAAGCCTCAAGGACTCTGACATATTGGTAGAACGTATCCTTGGACCAGAGGACTTTCTCATTTGCGGAAGTAGACACATTGTCATTGATGAAGAAATAGGAAAGCACAGGAACAAGTAGAAGCGAAACCAACCAACGCTGCTTCGTATGTCGCAGTCCCCAACCACTAATTACAATCAGAGCAGCAGACCAAATATAAATTGACTCTCTCGCTCCAAACAATGGGATCGTAATCATAGCTGTGCCGAATGTGCCCAATAAACTCCCTAATGTGGAGCATGCATACAGATTGCCAGCTACACGGCCAATGTCCTTCGATTGATCGGATACTAACCGAATTGCAAACGGACTCACCATCGCCAGTAAAAATACAGGGGGAGCAAATACGATTAAAACGGCGAAGAACGAACAGAAAATGATCCAGACGGGTGTATTCATTATGCCATTGGTTAGAAACTGAAAAATGAAGTTCCCCCATAAGGGTAATAAGGAAACAAGGACACCGGAAAGTAGTGTCAGCATCATTAATAACTTGCCGCTCGGCCAACGATCGGCCCATTTGCCACCAACCCAATACCCGAGCGAGAGTGATAGAAGGATTAGGCCAATAATGTTCGCCCACACAATCATCGAAGTACCGAAGTATGGCGCCAAGAAGCGGGAAGCCGCAATTTCGATCGCCATAACGGAAGCTCCCGTAATGAATACATATAGATATAGAAAACGGATTGAGAAATGGTTATTCAAGTATTCACACCTCAAATTAGCTAAATAGGATCAATGCTTCTGAATCAGTGTTCACACAATTGCACCTGTTCATACTGTCATTCCTCAGTTCTCATGCAGGATATATCTGCGATCCCGTCATCTCATTAATAATTTCATATATATTCATATCTTGTTTCAAAAAAGAGTAGCTATGTTGAATTCTATAATCCCGTCACAAACAGCTCAAGCTTCTAAATCAATGGTTAGTAGAAAAAAGTGACGGGACGTCATGAAATTACCCTAGAAACGAACTCCGATACCGTAATCTTGACTTTAAGGGTTGCCTTAAATATGATAGTTTTATAACTTTCAAACAAAGTGGAGAGATACATAAACAAGGAGGCTCTCAATGAAGGGTGTAATCGTGAACAAACCAGGTGGACCAGAGCAGCTGGAGATAACAGATTTACCGAGCCCACAGCCGCAAGCTGGAGAACTGCTAATCGAAGTGCATGCTGCAGCAGTGAATCGAACAGATATTGTCATGCGCGAAGGCAAGGCCGGATATGCTACGAACCCTATTCTAGGGGTAGAAGTTGCCGGAACGGTCATCGAAGTCAATGGAGAGAGCACCTATACGGTTGGTGATCGAGTAATGGGGCTTGTTAATGGGGGAGGATATGCCGAATATGCGGTCATGCCAATTGACCGGGTGATCCCGATTCCCGATTCATTCTCATTTGCTGATGCGGCGGCAATTCCAGAAGTATTCTTAACTGCGTACCAGACGTTATACTGGATTGGCAAGCTACAACAAGGCGAGACGGTGCTTATTCATGCAGGCGCCAGCGGAGTAGGCACAGCTGCGATTCAACTTGCGAAACAGATCAGCAAGGCAACCGTAATTGTAACTGCAGGTTCTGCGAAGAAGCTGGACTTCTGTCGAGAATTGGGTGCAGATGTACTCATCAATTATAAGGAGCAATCCTTTGACGAAGAGGTGCTTCGTGCTACGAATGGGCAAGGGGCAGATGTAATTCTGGATTTTGTAGGGGCGGATTATTGGGAGAAGAACCTTGCCAGCATCAAGAAGGAAGGCCGGTGGGTGCTCATTGGCGTGCTCGGCGGGGTCAAGGTACCGCAGGTGAACTTATTTGCCTTAATGGCAAAATGCGTACAAGTCACAGGAACCTTGCTGACGCCTAGAAGTGATGAGTACAAGGCGAAGCTGACACAGGATTTCGTCATGAATATTATGAAGCACTTCGAACGCGGGAGCATAAAACCAATCATCGATACCTCCTATCCATTGGAAAAGGTGAGCGAAGCTCATGTGCGCATGGAGAGAAACCAAAATACCGGTAAAATTATTTTAAAGGTGAAGTAATTTATTTTTTCTCCCTTTAGTAAATCCCTGTCCTTTTCTTAACTAAGGAAACTTACTTCTTTCTTTCATTGTAGATACTTATTCTATAAACATTTCCCGGTTCCCTTGTTAAACTGTCATTTTTCTCAATGGAATCGTTGACTTCTTGAAATACTGGGTGAGTGTCGTAAAGGAGTATTTATAATGACAAATGTTCGGAGAAATCAAAATAAAAATATATTCATGAAGATCGAGGATCGCTAATATAAGTATAGCGGTCCTTTTTGCATCCAGCATGTGTAAGCGATGTAAAGAGAGGGAGAGGAGAATCAGCTTAATAACAGGCTTGGACGATTTACGAATGCATAAAGACTTTATCATCAATAACATGTGAAGGAAGGTATGATGGCATGAAGAATAAAAAATGGTTGGCGTTGCTAGCTTTCCTAATAGGGCTAACCAGCTTTATTTCGTCTGCTGGCGCTTCTGAGGTCATTTCACCGCAACAGCGATTGGCAATCTATTATGGCTGGCCTTCTGTCGTAAATGGTGCGGGTGGAAATGTAACAACTGCAACGAACACCTTTGCTCAGTTTGATATCATCGTGTTTGGGGCAGGTCTTGAAGAAACAACACATGGAGATCATGCCAACACAGTTGCGGTTATAAACAATCTAAATGCACTCGGCGGCAAGAAAGTGTTTGGATACGTGAATTTAGGATGTACTCCGAACCCTGATACAACAGCGATTAAGCAAAAAATCAACAAATGGAGTGATATGAACGTATATGGTGTGTTCCTTGATTGCGCAGGATTTGATTATATTGGCGTGACCAGAACAATCCAGAATGATATCACTGATTATGCACACGGAAAGGGTCTCAAGGTGTTTATGAACGCTTGGAATCCGGATCATATTGGAGGAGATCTTAACGAAAAAGGAGTGTATCAGCCGTCGCGTGTCGGTGCTGGTGACTGGTATCTTGCCGAGAGCTGGCTTATATACAGCAATACGTATCAATCGATTTCTGACTGGGCTGTAAAGGCTGACAAATGCCTCACCTACAAACGCAATAAAGGCATTGAAACGGCTGTCATCTCTACGAATGCCCCGAGCAGCGCCCAGCCAACAGATAATACGACCGATAAATTTAAAATGGCTTGGTGGGCCGCGGCCATGTACGGGTTTCCGTTCCAGTGGAGTGATAGTTGGTATTCCGCTGGAAATAATGTGCTGAACCTTTATCCAGACGCAGTGAATTACGGCTCGTCGTTTATTGGCGATCCGGTTCATCATTCAGCCTCAACCAGCAATTATCGCACAACGGACACAGGCACGATCTATGTGGTAGGTGATGGTGCTAATACAGGGACAGGATATTATACGGCGAATTAAATAGACATTATTTAGCCCAAACACCTGAATTGCCCACACCTCTCCGGTATTTTCCGTTATAAAAGAAAGGGTGCCGTATAGGCACCCCAATAATTAAAGATCTGACGTAGACTCTGCCTATAATCAGCACTTAATATCCCATATCTTTCAAAATTTTAGATAATGTACGCAGACGTTCGCCTATCATCTCATCATCATTGCTTAATGCTTGGCTGAACAGCTTAATATCCTCATTAATTCGCTCATTGTCCGTACATACCGCCACAGTCATGGCATCTCCTTGTAGGCCAACTCGGTCGATGATAGGCTGCTCGGGATCATAAAGATGCTCATATCGGTAAGCTTCACGAAAATGCTCCAATGAACGACAAATCAGAATAGACAAATCAAGTACACGATGAAGAGGGAGCTCTTCTGACTGTCTGGACCACTTCTCTCCTGTGTATCTCCACACCTTTGCAGAAATATCAATCTTTCCTCTATCGTTCCATTGGGCCAAACCTAACGAGAGGCCTTTGGCATCTGTATCGGGAGCGAGTCGGCCATCAATCTGCTCATAATTTTCTGACACGACAACAGGTTTATGTTTTAACGTAGTAGGTATTTTCATGTTCTGACCCTCTTTTCATTTACTAATTTACTAAATGATTGTTTCATCTTATCTTGAATATCAACGATAGTCAATCTGTCGGGAAATCTGGGTAATATGAGAAAGGGCGGGGAAGCCTCCCCGCCAATTCTTGCAATGAACGCCAACAACTTATTCCTTAGGTGGCTTGTTATATCCTTTGTCTCCATAGGGCTGCAACTTTTCAAGCCATGGCTTTATGATTTGCTTCACTTCCCAGCGGATGTCGCTCACCTTATCGGTTTCCTTCTGCTCCAGAATCTCATAGGTGAAGGCACTAGATCCGAATTCCTTCCAATCCTTCTGGAGCTGAGCATTTGCAAATCTGCCCATGTCCAACTGCATTTGCAGCGTAAGCCATTTATTTTTTAAATTGGGATAGCTGTCAATAAAGATTTTTCCGTTGACGGTGTTTTTAATCTGGACAACCCCCATGTAAGTCTTGATCTGTTTGTAAGCTTCAATAAGCTCCTTGCGCTTGTTCATATCCATGTTGTTTGTTCTCCTTTGTAAGTATGCAGAGTGAGGTGAATATCATATATATCTAGCGATAATTCGAACTAACTTTGCAGGCAGCTCATACAAATTTGTAATGTCCAAAAAACGGTCATTCCCGTAGATGGCATGAATGATATCCTTGTCTTGACCGATTGCAGCTGCAAGGAATCGAACACCTTTTCGCTCATATTCCTCTATCGTTTGCTGCATGTCATTCACTGCATAAGCTCCTGTGTAATCGTCCATTGCTTTGGGCTGTCCATCACTAATGCTAATGAGCAGCTTGGCTTGTTGTGGTGACACGGCTAATCGTTCCGCCATCATCCGCAGTGCCATTCCATCACGATTATTACTTCTGGCCTGGATGTTCATGAGTCTGAATCGGTCGGTTGGATCTGGCTTCTCAAAGTCGGTGTAAGCAAAGATCGACATTTGCTCCATCCTGGAAACATCAGCCGTGTCGCCGTAGATGAGTATGGGAATCTGGCAAATCTGACAAAATTCATAGACTGCAATAACCGCTTGCTTTGCTGCCTCCAATCTGCCAAACGCAGACATCGATGCGGATTCGTCAATCCTGAGGCCAACCACTAGGGAAGGGGACTCAGATGGAGGGCGTTTTTTGGCAAAATACCGATAATCCCTGTAAGCCACACTATCCGCCTGAAACTTGCTTCCATAGTAACGATTCCTTGTATATTCGGAAGACACCTCATGTTCCAGCAACGGAAGTGTCTTTCTGGCAATTTCCCTCACGATTGACATGAGTCCTCTGCTGAGACGATCGTAATCGTGCTGATCTTCTAGCGTATAGTCTGGTCGGTGAACGATAAGCTTCACCTTTTCATGAATCGTATTCGACACCATTTCCCTTGCGGCACGATTCAGTTTTTTGCGAAAATCGTGCTCTTTTTGTTTTTCATCGTCAGTCATTGGCGCTGGATTGGCCTGATGATATTGGGGGGAGCCGTCTTCACCCGTATCTGTACTTTTCATATTGCCGTGAGAATCCGCAGATGTTAGTGATGATCGATCCTCACTATCCGCAGACTTTCTGAGTGCTATGCCTTTTTCCTCGGTAAGGCTGTCAGCATCATAATCAAGATCCGAGTCGATATCTCCCCATGTCTTGATTTCTATTGTTTCACCGATTTTTCGTTTTTTTTTACCTGATTCGCAACGTCCTCTAAGCTAGCAAGCACACCATTCTTCTCAAGTGCCTCTTCCAGAATCTTAATTTCTTCATCATCGGTTGTTATTTTATAGATGACCTTATGATATAGGGATTCTTTGACGGAGGCTCCTCCAGCAACTGCATCTGTCCAGTAAAAAAAGGAACGCATTCCAGCCACGCCTTTGATGGCATTTGCCCGAGCTGTTCGATCCAAAATGATAATAACATCTGCTAACACGCTCAGCATCTTTTCATCCTGATACCCTGTTTTGGATATCGCGCGTTCCATCATGACCTCTTTGCCGGGCAGATCCATCTTTTCCGAGTGTTGAACTCTGTCACGCAGAGCTTCATTTAACGGTCTGGCCCCCGCATAGCTGCGATTTGTTGTAATGACTGCGATAAAGTCTGGGTGCCTGTGTATGATCTCGGTAGGGAGGTTTATGCTTCCGTCCAACTCCAGAGCAGAATTTAACGCCATTAGTACTGCAGCATCACGAATCACGTTTGGTTCTTGAATTTCCAGAAGATATCCTTTTTGATACGCTCTAACGATTTCAGATGGGTAAAATCGGTACTCAACCGCTTCGCCGTCGGTGTATTCCGCTGCACGCTTTAGCATCTGCTTCATTTGTAAGGCGGCCTGTTCCTGTGTAATCTGTAGCGCATCCATTAGCACTTCAGTAATGTGATGCAAACTATCGCTGTCATAGATTGCTTGCCATATGCGTTGCTCCGCAGGCTCCAGCTTCTCTAATTGCTCAGAAGGAATGACGGGCAATATCGCGCCGATAATATCGGATTTATCCATATCCGCAAAGCAGGTTACTTTCGTATACGGCAATCCGAAATTCGCAGACAATGCTTTGGCTAGTTGTGTTTTACCGGAACCGGCATCGCCTTCTAACAGAATATTAGCAATTTTCATTTCCCCGCGATCCCAATTGCGCTTTACTTCTTTACAAATACGCTGTTCTTCTTCGCTGATCTGATGAGAGGAAGGCTTCTTCCAAACCAGCCTGTTCTCTTCATCCGTCAGTTGTCTTGCAGGGGACAAGACATAAGTTTCATGTACATTCATTTCATGATTCTCCTATCTATCATGATGCAGATCTTCTTTTATTGGTTGTTTTTTTTTCAATCAGGAGTGGGGAGAGCAAAAGGGATCCCACAATAATCAAAACACCGCTCAACAGATATACAGTGAGAAGTGAAAACATTTCCTTCAAATAACCGGATAAAAACATGCCCATGACCATCATGCCCATAAAAACTGGCGTGATCACACCGGATACTCGACCCATAAACGAACTTTCCGTATTGCGAACAATAAGCGTCTGGATGCCGCCATGAATACATGGGTAAAACAAGCCGCTAATTACTAAGAGAACAACAGTCAGCCAAATCAGACTAGACGCACCAATACCCATCGTACAGACGGCGGCGACAAGCAAGCCGATCGTGAGCAGCAACTGCGGCTTAATCTTTTTGGCGATTCCCATAATGGCAATTCCACCTACGAACATGGCTGCCCCGTTGGCCATTACAAACCACTGCAAATCTTGTTTGTTTAATCCCAATTTCTCGATGACGAGGAAGATTTGAAGCGGTTGAGTAAGACCTGAAGCTAATCCGACAGCTGCGAAGGTCATGCAAAGTGTGCGTAACGATTGATTCGCCCCAATATAACGCAGCCCGGCCGTCAGCTCCTTGAAGAAGCTGCCAGCATCGTTCGATTTCGGTTCTTCCTTATCGCGAGGGAGCGTGGACAATATGAACGAAGCTCCCAGGAAGAAAACACCCGTCAAAATTAGAGATACGTTAATTCCAAATTGAATAAATAGAAACGTGCCGATGATAGGTCCCAATACCGTGAAGATGGCAACAAGCGTTTGAAACATCGCCATCACGCCTTGCAATTGTTCACCTGGTACATGCCGCTTGAATAGTTTCATGGCTGAAGGCTGAGAAAACTGTGACAGACTGGCCGAAATAAATGATCCGATCAGGAGGGCAATCCATCCGTTATTCAAAACGGCAATCAACACAGCTACAACGGACAAGGCAGACAGCAGATCACTCCATACCATCGTTCGCTTCGGCTTCCATCGGTCGGCAAAGGTTCCGCCAATGAGTCCGAATAGGAAAATCGGAGCAAATTCCGCGACTGAAATCAGCGATACATAAATCGGATTATTGTTCGTTAATTCGGTAACATACAACAGAACGGCATAATTCCGGATCCAAATTCCGAGTTGCAGCAGCACCCGGGAGAGGATAACGGTTCGAACATATCGATTGGATAACATCGTCAATACCCCATATCCTTTAGTATTTTGGATAAATTGCGAAGGCGCTCGCTGATCATCTCATCGTTGTCGCTCAGCGTTTGACTGAACACCTTAATGTCGTCATTGATCCGCTCATTTTCCGTATCAATTGCCACGGTCATGGCATCTCCTTGCAGACCAATCCGGTCGATGACGGGTTGCTGCGGGTCATATAAATGCTCATACCGGTATGCTTCGTGAAAATGAGCTACAGAGCGGCAAATCAAAATGGACAAATCAAGCACACGATGGAGGGGAAGTTCCTCCGAATTCTGCGACCATTTCTCTCCCGTATGTCTCCATACCTTGGCAGAAAGTTCGACATTGCCTTTGTCATTCCGCTGAGCCAATCCCAGGGAAAGACCTTTCACATCTGTGTTCCTGGCGAATGGGCCATCAACTTGCTCATAATTATTCGACACGACAACAGGCTTGTGTTTTAACGTAGCAGGTGTTTTCATTTTCTCCCTCTTTTCAATTTTGTATTTACTAAATTACTAATTTACTAAATTACTGCTTCAGTTTATATTGGATCTCATCAGGAGTCAATCTTTTTTGAAGCCCGTTTTTTAAATCCCTTGTTAAAACTGTCTGGTTAGAACGAAAAAGAGGCGGGATGATCGTTATGATTATCGTGTTAAGTGAGTATCGATGGAGAATAGGGGAGAAAATGTATGTATGGCATATCAACTTTGAACGGAGAAATTCTAGATGTGTGAAACTGAAAAAACAAAAGAGCTGTTAAGCAAGTAGATCACTACCGCCCGACAGCTCGTTGTTAGAACGTCTGAGTTATGTATTTGTCAATACCTTATCTCATGTATAATGCCTCAAATTCCTCTTTGGTCATACCGAAATACACCTCGTCGTGGTAATTCCCATTGGTGTAAATCATGCTACGTAGTCTGCCTTCCTGGATGAAACCAAGCTTGCGATGCAGGTTCATAGAAGCTTCGTTGAAGGAATAAATGCAAACGGTTGCTTTTTGATATCTCAGCTCGAAGAAATAATGCTTCAAAACGGTTAGGATCATATCACTGGCGTAGCCCTTGCCCCGATAAGCAGGGAATACAGATATTGCGTAATCGAAGGTCCCGTTTTTGGGGTCAGTGCCATCAATTTCAATGGTACCGACGACGTCTCCCTTATTGGCATCCTCGGCGATCCAGTAGAAATCATGACTATTTTCTGAAGCACCCTGTGAAATTTGTTCGATCCATTCCTCTATTTGCGCTTGTGTCCGTGGAAATGCAATCGAGTCCATATTTAGCAGTATACTGTCATCCAAACTGTCAAATATGATGATATCATCTGCAACAGGTGTGCGAAGCCGAATACGCTTGCCTTTCCAATATGAAATATCCATTCGTAAATTACCTCATTTCGATAAGATGGAATAGAAAAAATAGGTGTATCATCTTCTTTTTATTCGGTTTATTTTCTTTTTCTCCTTTACTAATTTCATTTTATAGAAACGCATGTCTTTCTTTTTTTGGAGCACTTCACTGCATGCGTATGCCTTTTTTAATAGGTTTAAGTAACAAGCGTTCGTGCGGCTGATCATCCACTTTCCATTTTCATAGCAGAGGAGTGCAGTCGTCATTTCCTGTTCTTTGCTCAAGCCAAGACAGATATCGAACCAGGCTTCACACATTGATCTACCCAGTCCGGTTTCCTGCCAACTATCAAATTGAGATAAAAGTTGTTCCCATAGCTGCGCGGTCTCATAAGCCTCAGCATAATCGATATTCATCACGCGCAGTTCAGTAATATCAAGGAGTGCAGAAGCCATATCTCTTGGGTCATTAATAGAATCTAGTTCCTTTTGTTTATAATAGATGGCCTTCTCATAATTTCCGATTTCTTTAGCACGATAATATAAGGTTGTGGTGCTAGCTTCAGCGTCCTGTTCAAGAATGGCAAACAGTCGTGCTGCCTCTTCATCATCCTTAAAATCGATTGCCCGAGACAACAGACTATCTGTAGATTCTTTATCGATGCTGTCTGGGAACCATAGGGCCATTCTTTGCATAAATGATTCGATATCTTGCTCTGTATAGAGGGTTCTCAATTTATCCTTGCGTTCGTAAAGATAGCTGTTCGATTCCGTAAGTCCAACTTCCTCTATGTATGTACACGTTTGTTCCACTCCAACTGAGAAGATAAATTCGTCAAAATAACCGCAATATGTATCGAAGTTTGCGGATTTTGCTTTCTCAAATATCCATACATTTTCAAGCTTACGGAATTTGGCCAGCAAATAAGAGAGAAGCAGCAAGGAATCCCCGTATCCTTGGAAGGCGTCATGAGTCCGACTCTCCACTTCATTCTCCATCAAATATCGAATGAAATCATAATCTTCCTCTCTCCAATCATACTGAAGCGCAATCGCTGCCGCATATCGTTTCCAATAGTTTGCGTCAGAATCCTCATATTCGATTTCTTTCCATAGCGCCTTGGAATTTCTGAACGCCTCGATATTTCGCATAATTTCTTTGGCTTCCAACAAGCAACCCTCCATTATCATTCTGATTGTAAACGATGAATGATATCTATATCACTCTGATATCCACTACTATATCTATCCTTTATCTTAACAAAAATTAAGGAGAAGCTTAACGTCTGAATCAAGACAGATGCTGCTGAGATTGATAACGTTATAGGCAGCTTAACTGTAATCGTAATAAAGAAGTAGTTCGGAAAAGGAGAGATTCGTATGAAATACACGACATTAAAGAAAACTTCCATCCAAATATCGGAGATTGGATTCGGAACAAATGCAGTAGGTGGGCATAACAATTACACCAATGTAAATGAAGATATCGGGAAACAAACGGTTCGAGAAGCCATTGAGCAGGGAATTACGTTACTGGATACAGCAGATGCCTATGGGTTCGGGCGTTCGGAACAATTAATTGGGGAAGTTGTACAAGATTGCCGGAACAATCTTGTACTAGCAACCAAGGGGGGAATCGAGAAGCTCGAAGACGGCAGCATACGTTTCAATAATCATCCCCACTATCTAAGACGTGCTGTAGAAGCAAGCATGAAACGGCTTCAGACGGATTATATCGATATATATTATATTCACTTTATCGATGAGCTCATTCCGCTAAGTGAATCAATCGGCGAACTTACTCGTCTGAAAGAGGAGGGAAAGATCCGTGCAATCGGTATTTCCAATGCGACGGTTGATCAAGTAAAAGAAGCGAATGCAACGAGTGCAATCAGTGTATTGCAAAGCCCATACCATATGCTCGATCGTTCAGCAGAACAGGAACTACTTCCTTACTGTCTTGAGCACGATATTTCGTTTATTCCTTATGGGCCTCTTGCGTTCGGATTATTGGGTGGAAAATACAAACTTGATATGACACTGGATGATGGGGATTGGCGGAAGGACTTAGAACTGTTCCAGCCTGACGTGTTTAAGCAGCATCTTGCCCGCGTAGGGAAATTGAAGGCAATCGCAAGTGAACAGCAGCTTGCGCTGCCGAATCTCGCACTTGCTTGGCTGCTGCAGCAGCCAGGCGTGGATGCAGTCATTCCTGGCGGGAAGCGAGTAGAACAGATCCATGACAATGCAGCGGCGAGCGGCATCCAGCTTCCTGCATCAACATGGTATCAAGTCAAAGTCGTTCTCGAAGGATAACGGATTATAACAGATATAGGAACAAGCCCTGCCGATCATGTTGGTGGGCTTGTATTTGTTGGATTCACAATTTACATCGCTTCTCTCCCTATATACAATAGAACCGGACGCTTCTATGCGAACAAGGCAATGACGAAGAGAGGGAAGCGATATGGAATTATCCGTGTATACGAAGAACCAATTTTTCTTTACATATGTCAGACATCTATTCGACGACAGAATGAAGCTGACTCATATTAAGGACTGCCACCGATTCCGTGAAGCAATTGCCCAGGCAACCACCCGCAGCATATTCTTATTAGATTCGAATCAAATCGAGGATGACACTTGCTTCACCCGCATGATGACAGAGACTAAGGTGCCTATCATGATCGTGAATCCAGATGAGAAGGATACATTGAAGAAGATCATGATGTGGGAACAATCCATATCTGGAATGCTGGGTGTAGACATCGTGGAGGAGCCGATCAATGGGAGTAAAGCGAAAGAGATTGATGGAGCAGTTATGCTGGGTGATAAGCACACTCTATTTCACATCGGAAATCACTCTATACAGAAGCAGGGAGAAGAACAGGTCTTATCGACGCTGGAATTCAAGCTGCTCTATCATTTGGTACATCAAGACGAACAACCAATATCAGCGCAGGAGCTTGCGGATCAGTTGGATACCTCCGAGGGTGTACTCTACATTTACGTCAAGAAAGTTCGCGAAAAAATTGAAGCAGACCCAAGTCATCCGACCATTCTACAGCACCTTAGAGGCAGAGGATATGTACTGCACCAATTCAGAAGCATAGAATCAATCATACGATAAACAAGCCCCCGATGAGTCAGGGGCTCCAGTCTACGTCTACGCTACCCAGAGGCAGACAGCGAATTACGATTTCAATAACCATAATGCAGGGACATTTGGAGGCTCCCATCCCACAAGAGACGTATGAGCAACAAGCGCCGCATAGGTTTTACCGTTATAAGTTACAAGCGCGCCAGCCGCATAGGAGGTATTGGCTGCCCACGGTGTGGCCGTAGGGGCGGGCGCCGTTGTGACGCTTACTGCATTGCTGCTCGGCGACACATTGCCGGCGGCATCATAAGCAATGACCGTGAATGTGTAAGCGGTATTCGCCGTAAGCCCAGTCACTGTATACGTCACCCCATTTGTGGTAGCTACCAAGGTCGATCCGTTATAAACACGGTATCCGGCCACGCCTACATTGTCCGTTGATGCTGTCCAAGACAGCTTCACGCTCGTAGCAGAAATATTTGAAGCGGTCAATTGGGATGGGGCAGTTGGCGGCTCCGTATCTGGCTGCGGTGCTGACGTCTTGAAGGATACGGCGTTGCTGTTAGCGGATTCATTGCCTGCGGCATCGACGGCCCGCACCGTATACGTATAGGTTGTATTCGGCGTTAGTCCTGTTAGCGCGTATGTTAAAGTGATTCCATTCGTCGATCCTACGAGTGTGGAATCTTTATAAATGTTATACCCCGTTACGCCTACGTTGTCGGTTGAAGCATTCCAAGATAATTTGGCGGTATACGCCGTAACGTTCGATACGGCAAGATTCGATGGTGCCGTAGGCGGGGTCGGATCGACAGGGGAACCGCCGCCAAAGTCCACATCGATGACATTATAGAACGCGTTTGCGGTGTCTGCAATTTCCCACACGGCAAGGATTACTTGGTATCCCGTCCGGCTTGGAACATTGCACGTGTCGGAGTAAGAATGCGGAGGCTGCTTGCCTTTATAATCCACGTTGCAGAACGGAGTCAAGTCGAAGGAGGCGCGACTAAGTGGCGCATTCGGATTCCAATCCTGCTTCGTAATATAATATTTCCAGCTAGTTGTTGCGTGGTTCGCTTCAATCGTCCAATGGAACGTAGTCGTTCCCGGGGTAATGTTCACCTTGCTCCAGCGCGTTGCCGATTGTTGATCAAGCTCTGGAAATGCACCGTTAGCACTGGCGATTTTACCATCAGCCGGCCCCGCTGCTGGAAACCCCTTATATGCTTCCAAGCTTTGCGGTTCATAAATGATAAATCCACAGTTCTTGTTCACCTTCTTCGCGCACAGATCAGCTCGACTGCTGGGAGAGTCAATGTAACCGTGCGCCAATACAGTCCCCGAGAACAAGAGCGTGACAACGAACATCGCGAGCATGATTCCACCTGTAACCAACCATTTGCGCATTCCTGCGTTCCACGTACACGTTGCTGTCAAAATCATATTCCTCCTTCAAATGAAATAATTTTACAACTAATGCTAATTCGTGTTGTTGTAGATTAGTGAAGTTACACCTTCTTTCATGGCATTGGATATTTCCAGTGCAAAAAATTGGTTAAAAACTCATGATGAGTCTATACCGGATGAAAAAGGGACCCATCGTCAGAACACAGAAAAATGTATACGCTTTAACTATGAGGATGATGAAAAGAAAATTTTTTAAATGTGATCGAAACTCCCTTTGAATCAAGTGCAGCCTCATTCTTTGGCTGTTCTAAATCGAGATCCATCCAATATGGAAGCTTGTCCGATCGCTTCATTGACAGTTTCGGACATTGAAGGTAAGATGCAGGAAGATGAATATGTCCTCGTTAGGTGAGGCTCCTATACGAATACAGGCCACTGCCCGGAAACATCGAGAGATGCCAATGGGTAGAACAGGGATTGCCGGATTAAGGCTTTTCATAATGTGGCTAAGAAGCGGCAAGCTTCTTTACGTTGTATAGTGCCAAAACTGTACCAGGGGGAATGAAGCTTATTTGAATTGTGTGCAACTGCAGCAACTATTCTCAGTACTAGCTCTCCCATTTGGTAGGGAGGGCTTTTTGCTATGTTTAGCACCATACTATCGCGTAAGAGCAATTACGTCCGTATCGTTACCTAAGGAGGATAAGCTGAGATGAACAAATTGGAAAGCACAATGGAAGTAAAGGGAGCCATCCGCAATCACGTGCTCGTGGTAGAGGATGACCATCATATACGGCGTTTTATTTCGATTAATTTGGAGCGGAACGGATTTCAAGTGAGTGAAGCTGCGATGGGCAGTGAGGCAATGATGCAATTTACAATGAATCGACCAGATGCTGTCATTCTCGATATAATGCTGCCTGATATGGAAGGCTTCGAGATATGCCGGCAAATCAGAGATGTGGATTCCGAAGTGGTCATCATCTTCCTGACAGCGAAGGGACAGGATTTCGACAAAATTAAAGGGTTAGAGCTCGGTGCAGATGATTATATCGTGAAGCCGTTCAACCCGCTGGAACTTGTCGCAAGAATCAACACGGTATTGCGGCGCTCAAATCAGTCCTCACTTGTTTCCAGTAGAATAATTGAGTCAGGGCCAATTACCCTAGACAAGGATGCGAATAAAGTATGTAAGCATGGGATGAAGATCGAGATGACTCCGAAGGAGTATGGCATGATTAAGGCATTTCTTGAACATCCCGACAAGGCATTATCGCGCGATGAATTATTGAATTTAGCTTGGGGAGAGGATTTTGTCGGTGACCCGAAGACCGTCGATGTGCACGTTCGCAAGCTACGGGAGAAGATTGAGGACGATAGCTCGAATCCAAGACGAATTGAGACGGTATGGGGGATGGGCTACCGCTGGAAGAGAGGCGAATAATGATAGGTATCCAGCAGAGATTAGTAGGCAGCTATTTAGCTGTTATATTAACAACGGTATGCATCTTAGAAGTCATCTTGATTACGTCAGTGAACTATTATTATCACTACAATGTAGAACGAGCGCTCATTAATCAGGCGGAGATCTCAGCCGCCTTTTTCCAGCAATATTTTGCTGAGGAAGAAGTAGCGGAACAATCGGAGAAGCTCGTACGAGCTTTCTCTCAACATACTTCTGCTCAGGTGCAGATCATGGATGCTGCTGGACACATCATTCAAGATTCATATGGTACGCAAGCAGGTAAAGAGATCATTCGTTACACCGATGTACAGCAAGCTGCTGCTGGAGAGGTAGGCACTTGGCGCGGTTTTGACGATGACACCAATGAGCATATTGTTTCGGTATCCTATCCGCTCCAATCCGAAGGCAAGACTGTTGGAATTGTCCGCTTTATCAGCTCACTGACCGGTACAATCGATGCTGTCCGCTATATTTCCATCTTGTTCATATTGGCAGGAGTACTTGTTGTTGCCATTGTAGCTATGCTTAGTATCTTTTTATCTCGAACCATTACGGGGCCTATCCGCGAATTAAAAAAAGCAGCGGAAGTCATGGCAGATGGCAATTTTTCTATCCGCGCCAAAAAGGTGTATCGGGATGAATTAGGCACACTAGCTGACACGATGAATGCAATGGCTTCCCGAATTAGCCGCAATGAGCAGCTCAAGAATGAATTTATCTCCTCTGTCTCGCACGAGATTCGAACCCCGTTAACGAATATTAAGGGATGGGCTGTCACGTTGAAAGCAGGTGGAACACGTGAAGATGAGTTGGTAACGGAAGGACTGGATATTATTGAATCCGAGACCGATCGCCTATCCCTATTGGTAGATGAATTATTGGATTTCTCTAAGCTGGATGCCGGCAGACTGGAATTAGCATTCAGCCTTGTTGATGTACCACGTCTAGTTCAACAGATCGGTATATTGCTCTCACCGAGAGCTGACCGCTTAGGAATCAAGCTTCATATTCAATCAGATCCTATGCTCCCTATGATCTCTGCTGACGAGAACCGTCTGAGACAAGTACTCATTAACCTATTAGATAACGCGTTTAAATTTACGAACGAACAAGGAGAGATTGATTTGAATGCGCGTGCCTCTGAACATGAAGTCGTGGTTTGTGTCAGAGACACAGGCTCCGGTATTCAAGAGCATGAACTGGGCATGGTCATGAAGAAATTTTACAAAGGGAAGAATAGTCCGACGGGTAGTGGTCTGGGATTGTCTATTAGTGAAGAGATTATTCGTCTACATCAAGGCAGAATTGAGATGGAGAGTGAGCAGGGCATTGGTACCGAAGTTCGAATCTATCTTCCTATTCATCACGAGATTGGCAGAGAAATTTAACGATTTCATAACCCTTTCATAGCATTGAAAATATACACTAGTACATGGAATACGGACAGGCAAGGAAAGTGGGCGTGAGCAAATGAAGAAACAGATTGTGCGGCAGGTATTGATTTGGGGGGTTCTTATCTGGACAGTTGGCTGTGGTGTTCCGGCAGCGCCAATCGACCTCATTCAGTCACCGATACCCGCCAGTCATATCCATGAAGCTGCTGTTCGCCGAGCATTACCAGACGGTTCCCGATTATTAATCCCGAAGCATGGGGGAGGGAATACAGGAATATCGTACGGCGACTTTGATGGGGATGGCCGCGATGAAGCAATCATCGTATACGAAGAGAATGTGCGTAATGAGAAATTGCGTAAAGCAGCCTTACTCAGATATGAGAATAAGCAGTGGAACATTGTCTGGAATACGAAGGGCTATGGATACGGACTGGATTATGCAGGTATGGCTGATGTCAACAAGGACGGATTACCCGAGATCATATTGGGTTGGACAATGGGTGGCGGAGAAAATGGACTGGATGTGTACACCTGGAGAGATAAAGATGTAAAACTATGGGACAAAAAAACATACAGCGGGCTAATTGATATCCATGAAGAGGATCATTCTGGGAAGTCACAAGAGAAGTAGGGAATGAAAGAGAAAGGAGCAGTTATGAAAATCAAGAAAAAGTGGATTGTAATCTCGTTGTCATTCGTGCTCGTTATGACAGTGGGTTATGTACTGCGCAAGGAACTTGCCCTCCTGACTTTTGACATGTTCCTCTCGAATCAAGTGGAGAAGAAGCTGGAGGAGACATATAAGCCGATAACGATCAAAGATCCATTAGTGCATGACGAGCCATTTTCGGTTCTGCTTCTCGGCATCGATCAGCGGGATAAGGAGGTAGGACGATCCGATTCCATGATCTACTCCATCGTGAGGCGCAAGGAGAATCGGATCCTGTTAATATCCGTTCCACGCGATAGCTACACCGAGATTGTAGGAAAGAACAAGCAAGACAAAATCGCCCACGCTTATGCATTTGGCGGGGCGAAGATGAGCATCGACAGTGTTGAGCAGTTGCTTAAGCATCCCGTTACCCATTATGCAGCGATCAATTTCACCGGATTCAAGAACGTCGTGGATGCGTTAGGTGGAATTAAGTTACCGATAACAGAGGATATCGTAAATAAAAACTGGAATCATGACAAATTCAGAATTGAAGCGAACAAGCCAATCTATAACGGACTTGAGGCTCTCAACTTTGTACGCTACCGCGAGGATTCCGATATGAATCGCATGATGCGCAATCGGATCTTTTTGCAGGCGGTTGCAGAACGGGCGGTACAGCTTGATAAATTTAGCCATATTCCAGAAATACTCGATATCGCTGGCGATCACTTCTCAACAGATATTGCCCCTACTGATCTGATTGACTTAGCCAAGTCCATTTTCATGAAGGACAGCATTCCACAATTCAGTACCTATGCATTAGATGGGGAAGGTATGATGATGCATGATATATGGTATTACAAGCTGGACGAGGAGGATCTTGCGTATGCGCGTAAGCTCATTGCGAACTGGCTTGATCCTACCATAACAGCTGAACATTTGATGGAGCCTAAATCTAAGCATTAGTTTGCATTCTCTCCCGTGCAAGAACGGAGGCATATGAGATGGAACCTACAATCACAAGAGGACGACCTGATTTCCTCTTACTCCTTTCGGTCGTGCTGCTCGCCTGTTTTGGAATGGCTATGATCTTTAGTGCTAGTTCCGCATTAAGCAGCTTGAAGCATGAGGATCCATGGTATTACACGTCGAGACAGGTCAAGTTCGCTTGCATTGGACTCCTTGGTATGTTCGTGATGATGAATATTCCAATACGAGTCTGGAAGAAGACGGCACCCTATCTCCTGCTGCTATCGGTAGTGATGCTGATTGTCGTAATGGCAGCCGGAAGCAGTATGAATGGGGCGAGAAGATGGATTGTTGTGGGCGGATTTCAGTTTCAACCCGTGGAATTTACGAAGCTTGCCCTCATTATGTACATATCATCACTTATCAGTAACAAGGGAGAACGCATTCGAAGCTTCAAGAAAGGCCTGCTGCCTATTCTCATTGTCGTCAGCTTCATTTCCTTGCTCATTATGAAGCAGCCTGATTTCGGGGCAGTGCTTATGCTGCTCTTCATCTGTCTTACCGTCATGATTGTTGGCGGTGTGCATTTGCGTCAACTAGCCGTTTTATTTCTTGCTGCTCTCCCTGTCCTCTTCTTCTTGGCATTCAGTCAGAGCTATCGCTTGCAACGGATTGCTTCATTTATAAATCCGTATGATGACCAACAGGGTTCAGGCTATCAACTGATTCAATCCATCTATGCATTGGCACATGGTGGTATAACAGGAACCGGATTCGGTCATGGAATTCAGAAGCTGTTCTATCTACCTGAAGCGCATACGGATTTTATATTTGCCGTCATCGGAGAAGAATTCGGCTTCCTTGGCTCATGTCTGGTTGTATTCGTTTTCTTTGTCCTAGTTGTAAGAGGCTTCATGTCTGCGCTGAGTAGTGATGATCCATTTGCGATTATGCTAGGTACCGGAATCGTCAGTATGATCTTTATTCAGTTCATGCTTAACTTAGGAGCAGTGACCGGTTTACTTCCCATTACTGGAGTTCCGCTTCCCTTTGTCAGTTATGGAGGCTCCTCCTTAATTCTATGTATGGCAAGTACGGGCATTATTCTTAGCATTTCTCGTGATAATTATCGAAGACAGCAGCTGCAAGGCAGCGGTCGGAAAGGAATTCATAAGGAATAGACCTATGATCATATTTTTGCGTAAACTTAGTAAGGTTGACAAGCTGACTCTCGTTATCGTCGGATGTCTCGTAGCTATTGGTACGTTAGCCGTGTATGAGGCAACGATAAATACGAAGCTGCATGGCATTCATATTAACAATCTCATCTTGTTCGGCGTATTCTGTGTCCCGATGCTGATTCTAGCAACAATTGACTACAATATATTAGTTGGGAAGCTATCCTATGTATGGTATGGATTAGGTATTGTGCTGCTCTTGCTCGTCATGTTCAAGGGGGAGAATATTAATGGAGCAGTTCGCTGGGTTAGTATTGGAAGCTTCCAACTGCAACCGTCAGAGATGATGAAGATTGCTACAGTATTGCTGGCGGCTCATTTGCTGCAGAAGCGGGGAGGGGATCAGCTTCGCTTCGTACAGGACATCCTGCCACTTGCCGCAGTATTTCTCTTGCCCACAGTAATCATCATGAAGCAGCCGGACTTAGGCACCGCACTCGTATTTATCGCCGTGATGATAAGTATGTTGTGGATGGGAAATGTGAAGGCGACTTACATGATCATTTGCCTCTCCGTGATCGCAATTGCGGTTGGAACGATCTGCTGGCTCTATTTCGTGGATCATGATTTGCTGGCCAAACTTGTAAAGCCGCATCAGATGTCGAGGATTCAGACCTTTCTTGATCCAACCAGCGACCCTGATAAGTCATGGCATGTGAAAAATGCAATGAGCGCCATAGGGACAGGCGGACTAAGCGGAAGTGAAGGATTTTACATGGATCGGGGCTTCATTCCGTATGCGTATTCGGATTCCATCTATGTTGTTATTGGGGAAAAGTACGGGTTTATCGGGTCTTCCATCTTGCTTCTGCTGTACTTCATGCTTATCTATCGAATTGTCCTCATTGCAAATATGAGCATGAACCTGGCTGGAGGATATCTCGTAATTGGATTAGTAGGCATGATCGTCTTCCAGGTGTTCGTGAATATAGGCATGCACATCGGACTTGTCCCTCTAACCGGGCTATCATTGCCGTTCATTAGTTACGGAGGAAGCTCCTTGCTTACGAACATGCTTACGATTGGCTTGGTCATGAGTGTACATGTTCATCGGGATAGCATCCCTCTGCAAATTACTGCATAAGAAGCAGGGCTTAAACTTCAGAGGATTTTATGAGCGTTCAAGCGTTTATAACTCAAGTTGTCTCCACAATTGGATATGTAGTACGATAATAAGGAATCTAAGTACTGGGATATTGTAGCACATATTACAGGGGATAGGAGCGCTTTTACATGCTGACGCCACTGAAGGATAAGACGGTCGTTGTGACTGGAGCAAGCAAAGGAATCGGTAAAGGAATTGCGATAACATTCGCCGCAAAGGGTGCGAAAGTCGCAGTTGTCGCACGCAGCCTGACGAAAGCGGAGGAAACCGCAACTGAAATTCGAGAGAACGGAGGCGTTGCTCATGCCTTCGAAGGCAATGTCGCCGATTTGGAATCGATGAAGAGCGTTGCGAGCGAAACGGCAAGTACTTTCGGGGGGATTGACGTGCTTTGTGCCAATGCCGGTATTTTTCCGAATGCAACGATTGAGGAGATGACAGGAGAGCATTGGGATCAGGTGATGAACACGAATGCACGCGGGACGCTGTTTTCCCTTCAAGCCTGCCTGCCTTTTTTGAAGAAAGCGGAGTATGGCCGGATTATTGTTACCTCTTCCATTACGGGTCCGGCTACCGGTTATGTCGGATGGTCGCACTACGGTGCGAGCAAAGCCGCTCAGCTTGGATTCATGCGCAGTGCGGCGCTCGAGCTTGCGCGTTACAATATCACAATCAACGCCGTCATGCCCGGTAACATCATGACGGAAGGCTTGGAAGGTCTTGGGGATCATTATCTGAACACGATGACAGCGTCCGTTCCGCTCAAGCGGCTTGGAAGCGTCGAAGATATCGCCTACGCCGCTCTTTTTTTGGCTTCGAGGGAGGCAGGTTATATTACGGGTCAAACCATCATCGTTGATGGCGGTCAGCTTCTTCCAGAGAGTCTGGAAGCGATGGGGCAGAACTGATACATAAAATGATTGAAAACAGGCAGGTTCTTTTGTAATAACCGATTAGAACGGCAAAGGGAGAATATGATGATGTCATACATGGGTTGGAGCTGTGTAATTAAGATCGTTAATAAATCGTGGAAGGGAGCGTGATGAAAAAATAGGAGGATTGTTATTATGAAAAACAGAAAAGCGACAGTAAATGATCATGAGCTCATTTTGAATTTGTGGGATAGATCCGTAACCGCTACCCATCATTTTTTGAAACTTGAAGATAAGCTGGAAATTCGTAAAGAAATCCCTTTGTATTTTCCTCATCTTGATGTGCGTCTTTGGTTTGTTGAAGGCTCTTTCGTCGGCTTTTCGGGTACCAATGAGAACCATTTGGAGATGTTGTTTTTAGATCCCGACGAGATCGGAAAAGGGTACGGAACACAAATCATTCAATTGCTTATCAAGGAGTTTGGGGTAAATTCAGTTGATGTCAATACAGATAATGAGCGTGCAAAAATGTATTATCTGAAAAATGGATTCTCGATCGTAGACGAATCGCAAACGGATAGTAGCGGACGCCCTTATCCGATCTTGCATTTGAAGCTGTCAAAATAGTATGACGAGGTAATCATTTGGCGGAGAATATGCACGTACTCCATTTAAGAAGCGATAGGAAATAGATTTTATAAAAGGATGAGTCCAGAAAGGGTCATTTCCCTAGCTTAAAGACTCATCCTTGTTTGTTTTGTTTAGAAAGTATGCTTGATTCTAGCTTTCCGATAACCTGGTTTCAAGGAGGAGTATATGAAATGTTAATAGATGATAGAGAATTCAACGTTAACGGTCTTAGTTATACGATCCGATCTGCGGTGAACAGCGACGCGACAGCGTTATCTATAGTAAGAATGCAAATTGACGGGGAGACCGAAAATATGGATCGCGAACAAGGAGAGGCCTTCATCGATGTCAGCGGATTCGAACAGATAATCAAATCGGACTCCGAGAGCTCAAGAAATTTGTTTCTCGTTGCTGTTATACAGAATCGTATCGTCGGATTTTCGAGATGCGCGGGAACTTATTTGAAACGATTCTCACATAAGGTTGAATTTGGAGTATGTGTATTGAAAGAATATTGGGGATACAGCATTAGCAAAAACCTGATGCAGCAGTCGATTGCATGGGCAGAAGCCAACGGGATTAAGAAAATTACGTTGAATGTGCTGGAAACAAATGAAAGTGCGATTCGCCTTTACAAAAAGCTTGGCTTTGAGGTAGAAGGAATTTTAAAAAAGGATAAGCTCTTGTCAGACGGTCATTATTATAACACGATCGTAATGGCACGATTTTCAGCTGAATAACATCCACGATAGCTATAACTGCTGCAATTGTAAATTGTATCGTATGAACCCTCTGTCAGAAAAATATATTTAAGTATCAATACGATGAGGAGGAATGGGGATGCGAATAGCTGATCCGTGTACGTTGCGATCACAACGAGGATGGATGTACGGCCTGATTTTGTTACTAGTAATTAGCTCAGTACCAACCCAAGCTTTAGCTTGGAGCAGTAGTGCTGGGGAACCATTATCAGCAAGCATCAGAATTGATGTGAAGGAGATAACATGCAATACGGCATCCTGTTTATCCAAGGCATTGAAGAGTGTTAGTCCAGGGAGCTCTATCGTGCTTGCGCCGGGAACATATACGGGCAGTTTTTCCTCAGACATTAATGGATCATCTGGCCAGCCTATTGTAATTCGCAGTGCTGACCCTACCAATCCTGCTGTACTATCCGGAACTTCAACCTCATCGGGATATACCCTGCGGGTACGAGGCGATTATTGGGAGATACGCAATCTCAAATTTACGAATGCACAGAAGGGTATCATCCTGGATCATTCCAATTATTCGCTCATCAGCGATGTAGAAGTGTACAATACAGGCATGGAGGGTGTGCATTTCCGAGATGGCAGCTCATACAACACGATACAGAACTCAAGCATCCATCACACAGGAAGAACGTCTCCTGGATATGGGGAAGGTGTATATGTGGGTTCTGCTGAAGGGGCTGGCTACAATCAAGAGACGCACTACAACACCATACGCAATATTGGATTCGGCCCTCATGTCACTGCTGAACATGTTGATATTAAGGAAAGAACAATCGGAACTATTGTGGAAAATTGCACATTTTACGGCGAGGGAATCAGTGGGGCGAACTATGCGGACAGCTTTATCGATGTGAAGGGCAATGATGCCATCATACGCAATAATGTGGGATATCAGGGCAACAACAATGTGATCGTAGATGCTTTCCAGCTCCATGAGGTTGTAACCGGATGGGGAATCAACAATCAATTCATGAATAACACCGTGTACATGGATAATGCAGATGCCTACGTCATTGCTGCATATAATCATTCAAGTGCTCAAGCAGCCAATACGGTTCGATCCCCCGCTGGGAATATGTATAGAGGCAATATAACTGTACATGTAACCGATGTTCAAATGAAATAAGTGGGAGAGCGTTTACAGATATAAATGCATGTGGTATGGTAAATGTAAAATTATGTATTGTATTCGCTTGCATAATATCAACAAGGTGACGATCGGATAAGATTGCGAACTCCCTAGTGTGATGCCTCATTTCCGATCTGCTCAGAATGGAAGCAGAAACCTGTGTGCGATGAAGCAAATAAGGGGGAACGCAGAAATGGAGCAAGATCTTTTGCAGGGTAAAGTGGCTATAATTACGGGAGGATCATCCGGGATGGGGAAGGATATGGCATTCTACTTTGCTCGTCTTGGAGCTTCAGTCATGATTTGTGGTAGGAGCATGGAACGATTGCGTCCAGTCGTAGAAGAAATCACATCGCATGGAGGAAAGGCAAAGGCATATGAGTGCGATGTACGTGATCCCGAAACGGTGCAAGCCATGGTGCATGAAACGGTACAGACATGGGGCGGCATTGACATTCTCGTGAATAATGCGGCAGGCAATTTCGTGTGCAGGGCCGAGGATTTGACCGTGAATGGCTGGAACGCAGTGGAGAATATCGTACTTAACGGAACATGGTACTGCAGTCAGGCAGTTGGAAAACAAATGATTGCGGCTGGTAATGGAGGCGCGATTCTTAATATTGTTGCCAGTTATGCTTGGACAGGAGGTCCAGGAGTCGTGCATTCCGCTTCCGCGAAGGCTGGAGTTATTGCCATGTCGCGCACGCTTGCTTCAGAATGGGGGAAATACGGAATCCGCATCAACTGTCTCGCACCAGGCCCGATTGAAGGAACCGGCGGAATTGAGAAGCTGATGGCCAATGAGCAAATGAAGGAAGTGGTAATTGATAACGTTGCACTGAAGCGATTAGGGACGAAAGAGGAAATTTCTTCTGTCGCAGCTTTCTTGGTCTCCCGCTACTCTTCCTTCATTACGGGTGACGTGATTACCGTGGACGGCGGTAGCTGGCTGGATAAAGGCTTTCTTCACCAGTGGGAACGTACTGGAGCAATGTAAGACAGCATACCGTTCTGATGATGAGTATTACGAGGACATAATTAAAACGACTTCTTTATGAGGAAGTCGTTTTAATTATGCATGACAGGAAACGATAAATCGGAAATGATACAAATTGTACAGCGAGATATAGTTGACAGAAGAAGGATAGTGGACTACCATGTATATGGAGATATTTTCCTGATATAGTACTATATGTATTAATATTTAAGGAGGTTGCAATTATAGTGGATGTTTGTAAAGTGTTAATTGTTTGCGATCACCCTTTAAAAGCATCTGCATTAAAAGAAATTGTGGAAGGAGTCAGTCTTACAGAGGCAATGTTATTGGAGGAGCCAGATAAATCGGCATTTGACCAATTGCCAAATGTCACTATAGATGTGGCGCTAGTGGCTATGGAAGAATTCGATAATCAATTAGATATCATTTCGATCATAAATAAAACTCTACCCACATCGAAAATCGTTGTAATTTCAGATCATATCTCATTCTATCACATGTCAGAGCTGGGTTTAAGCGGTATTCTTCCTAGGAAATCGAAAAAGAATCAGATTACCAGAATGATTAGTACAGTTATGCACGGGGAAACGATTGTCCCCATCTCCAGCATAACCCAACTATATTCCCCCAATGACAGCATGAAAGTGCTGACCGTACATGAACAACGTATCTTGTCTTTTGTTCTCCGCAAATTCACGAATATGCAAATTGCAAAACAACTATTTGTAAGTACTAGAACCGTCGAAAACTACTTGAGGCGAATCTATGATAAGTTGGGCGTCCGTTCAAGAGGGGAATGCATCGAGATGATGAAGAGGAGAAACATACATCAGTCAAACTTGTAATACCGAAGAGACTATTGCGGGATACCGAAGCAAATTATTCGCATTCCACCTAATTCCATTTTCGGGATAGTAACCCTTATATTTGAGGTAGGCAGCAAATATAGGTTGAAACTATGAAAATGGAGGGATTTTTGAATGGGTGCTCTGGTTAGAAGAATTGCTCGGTTTTTGATTGATAGATGGAATGGTCTCAGCAGTTGGGTGAAGAAAGCAATTGAGTGGGTTGCAGGAACGGCTATCGTTGAAGCGATTATGTCCGGATTCGATGCTCTGGTGAACTACTTGTCCGGTCTCGGCCAGTCCGTGTTGGAAGCTATTGCACGCATTTTGGGGCTGTAATAAAGAAATCGCTTAGCACGCTACGATTCGCACCAATCATCGCCGGTTCAAGAATAGAAGAGGCGTCATCGATACTTGTTCATCATCACATGCTAAGCGGGTATGCCGCAAAAGGAATAACTTGCCGGTTGCTTCCTTTTGCCTGTTATTGAAATTCGATTTGCCAACAACCTATATTTGCTGTCGCCACCATATATTACATTATATTGGGGAAGAATTCAAATATGCCACATTCTACGCTAGAAGTTTTTAATTTATCCAAGGCATTTCAAAAGCAAATGTTATTCGAAAACGTTAATCTTCAAATCCACTCGGGAGAAATTTGCGCTCTCGTCGGCAAGAATGGGATTGGGAAAACCATATTTTTAAAATGCATATTAGGTTATGAGCCGTTCGATGACGGAGAAGTTACGATTGCTGGTCACCAATTGAACAATCGCGAACAGATTAGGCTGCACTCCGCCTATATCCCTTCTGACGGTCATGACCTGTGCGACTTGCTGACTCCTCTGGAATATTATCGCTTCATAATAGCTGTTTATCAGTTGCCTGAAAAAGAAACGCTGCATTACGCCAGTGATCTTTCTGTACAGTTAGGAATAGAATCCCATCTTGAACGGTTAATGAAGGAATTGTCTTTTGGAACGAAAAAGAAAGCCCTGCTGCTAGGCGCGTTATTATATGATCCTGCATTATTGATATGTGATGAGATATTTGAGGGACTTGATCAATCTTCAGTGGAAGCCGTGATCAGCCTATTTCAAGAACGTGCTAGGAATAATAGGTCTGTATTATTTACGACTCATTTGCAAGACTTGCTCGAAGCAGTATCTACAGTAGTGTATCGGATAGAGAACAATCAGATTATGCAGATAGCCAAATAGCGAGTGAGGACAGAGACGATATGTTAATGAAGGAGTATCGCCAGCTTTATTCGAGAATACTTGGGTATTCGTTTTCGTGGGCGCTGTCGATAATCAGCGCTCTCATTGCAGGGGGATTGGCGTACGTAGCTTTATTGTATGTCAGAGATGCCGAGCTTGTCTTAAAATCCATTCCGTCAATTCTTTTCTTTTTGCACGTCATTGCGATCTTTATGGAAGACCCGAAAAAAGGGAACATGGGCCACTTGTTTTCGTTTCTAAAGACGACACCTCTTAGAAAAGCAATTATTATTCGGATGAATTATGTATGCAAAGTTATAAATCTTGATCAAATGCTGCTGTATGCAGCTTTCATTCTTGTTTTCCTTTTGTGCCAGGTTGCTTGGATAGACGCGCTGATTTTGTTTACAAGGCTGTTCATCATGCTCTTTATAGCTCAGACGATTGAGTATGTTTACATATTTTATAAAGAAAAATTTCTTTATCATTTTGCATTCCCGGTTCTTTTATTGGTTATCAGCTTACTCGTTAGCAATGCAAATCAACTTCAGTATCACATACAGGTGATTTTCAGCCATTATTTTGATATAATAATAATATCTGGATTTGTGTTGACCGCCATCATTTGCCCCATCATTGTGTCCAAATTGCTAGTAGCTCAAAAAAAGGCTGTCCCCGCTGCCGTAATTCGGTTAAGCCGTTCAATGTCTAAGCTCTCCCACATCTATGTCATGCCTTCGCAATGGAAATCGCTTATGGGATATCAATTATTGGCTTACGTACGAAATATTCAAATTTTATCGAAGTATGCTCTTATCGCATCATTGACCGTAGCATATTCTACGTTTAGCTATATGCTGCAAGAAAACACGAACACCTCGATAAACTTCATGGTAATGGCCTATATTATGAGCATTTATTTTTTCAGTGAGATTCGATTGAATTTTCTGCTTGAAAAGCACTCGCTGCTGCGTTTTTTTCCGGTTTCCACATTTGTGGAAACAAGGATCGTGCAGAGCTGCGGGCTGCTGTTTGTCTGTTTATTCGGATCAATTGGCTTCATTTATAGATACATGCTTATTGATATTTCAATCATTGTATTGGCCAAAAGCCTTCTTTATTTGATTTGCTGCTATTTGATCGGCACTCGATTCCGTATTTCAAGTCCTCCTGTTTCGAAAATACATAGGTTGAAACTAGTTGCTTTATACAGTGCATTATGCCTTTTAACGCTAGTTATCATTTACAATTTTCATATAATCATCGACGTGTTCATCATTATTGCATTTGGCTGGCAGGCAAGCAGAAAAAGAAATAAAAGGGAGGAGATAACATGGCGCATCTAATTATACTTATCGGCCTTATTGGTTACATCGTGTTACGCTCAAGCACGCCGTATCAGTATATTTTTGTCGTTATTATGATCGTTGGCTTGGTCATGGCGTTCACTGGGAACAGAAAAAAGAAAGGCGCAGATCAGGTTGAGCATCATGACAAATAAAGAAAAGGGGGCGGCCTGACCGGCATGTACGCAATTGCGAAGAGAGAATTTTTGACGTTATTCAAAAGCTTTAAATCCGTTGCAATAGTGCTATTGTTTTGTATCGTTGCTTTCTCAATATCGAATTTCGTAAAAAATAATCCGGGTTTGATGTTCGGAGAGGAATCAAATCCCTATGTATCAGGTATTCGTTTCCTTGTAACGGTGCTTGGTTTTTTATTTGTCTTAACCCTTTCCCACGATACGATTAATCGGGAAGTGGAGAGCCAAACCATTCGATTTGTCGTGACTAAAGTACCGAAGACGTCCATCGTTTTCGGGAAATATCTCGGCATTTTATTGTTTTGGGCAGTATGTCTGGCCTGTTCATTCATAGTCATTTTCCTAAGTATCGGGCAGCTTTATGTTTTAGAATATATTCGACTAATCGTGTTTATTTCGTTTGCCGTCGGTGTGAATATGCTGTTATCCACAATCATTGCCAAAGTAAGTTATTCGATTTTCGCGAGTTTGCTGTGTGGATTACTGTTACCAACTGCAGGAATGTGGAGCGTATTTTCGGAAAATCAAGCATCTCAGCTCGTTAAATATGCAACCCCTTATTTTTATCTGATTGAATCGAACTGGAAATCCTATTTTCCGTTCGTGATATCCATCCTGTTTGTATATGTGTCCATTTTCATTTTCAGGAGGAAGGACTTATAATGAATGCGCTCGAGGTACACGGTCTGAAAAAGAAATATAAAGATACATATGTCGTTAAGGGGGTTACGTTTGAGGTAAAGCGTGGGGAAATGTTTGGCTTTCTTGGCAAAAACGGAGCGGGGAAGTCAACGACTATCAATATGCTGACCGGGATTGTTCGTCCGACGGAAGGCAGTATTCATATACTGGGGGAGAATCATGCCCGGATTAACGAAATCAAAAGCAAGATTGGCGTTATGCCGGATGCGGCTAATTATTATTATGACATGACCGCACTTGGACACCTGATTTATTTTTCTGAATTGAAACGAACAAAATTGAAACGGGATGAACTCGTTGAGCTCTTGGGAAGCGTGGGTTTGCGAGGACATGAAGAAAGCAAGGTAAGAGGGTTTTCGTTTGGCATGAAAAAAAAGCTCGGTATAGCGCAAGCGCTGCTCGGCGACCCGGAACTTATTTTCCTTGATGAACCTACTTCTGGACTAGATCCCGAATCGGCAGTCGATATTCAGCAAATCATTCGAAACCTTCATAGTCAAGGTAAGACGATTTTTTTAACCTCCCATAATCTCCACGAAGTGGAGATGTTATGCAGTAGAATCGCCATTATGGAACAGGGCGTCATTACCAAATACGGCACGATGGAAGACCTAAGAAAGGAATATCAGCAGCATATCGAATTATTCTGCAAAATCAGTCCTTTGTCTTCCGAACAGGGGGAACATATAAAAAAGCAACTCATCGATATCGCAGAGAACCTCGTCGTTTCAGAAAGGGAAATCACTTGCACAATCACTGATGAGGAAGCCATCCCTGATATCGTGCAAACGTTGGTGGACAACAAAGTGCGTCTTTATAAATTGGAGCCGAAGCAAGTTACGCTAGAGGATATTTTCTTTGAAAAATAGTTGCAGCAAAAAAATTGAACAGGTGAAACGGATAGAGGCAGCATCAGCGATGCTGCTCAGAGTGTCGAGAAAGTCCCTTGGACTTTTCGACACTTTCATTTTTATGTGGTGGCTCTCATCTCATAAAATAAAAATCGATTTAAAACGCTCTGAGAACCGACTTTTTGATAAGAACTTCACGAATTTTGATAGTTCTATAAAATAGTGAGGTTTCTCAACAGGCTGGGCAGCATCAGCGATGCTGCTGTTTTCTTTTTGTGTGTCACTCGGCAGCCCTGAAATATGGTATCCTTTGATAAAGCATATGAGCAAGCAGACATATAGAGAGGAGCCGCAAGATGACGAGAGAACAAGAAATCGCGCTGGATTGGGAAGAAGAAAAGATTGATGACCCCGCACATTTTTTGCTTCATCAAGGAATGAGAGGAATTTTTGAGGCTGAGGAAATGATAGAAGGGGACTGCATCATCATCCCGAAATGGGAACTTACGATACGTCCTCATGTGGCGAAGTGGACGGATCAGACGGTTATGCTTCAATTTCAAGTAAGTTCACCGAAATGGGATCGCGATATTTTCGAAACGACGGCGGGCATCGGTAGTAATCTAAAAAATGCATTCGGTACCGCAATAGGCGGCTTTGCCTTCTCCCTCATGGAAGGAATCGCCTCCATGGAGCAGGACAGAAATCCTGAGACGCTGCATACGACTTACGGAGACACCGTGCATCACTGGAAGGCGTATAAGAGCAATATCGTCGGCCTGGGAGAATCATCGCCTGAGATGGAAGAATCCCCATATTGGGATACGCTAAAGGACGAAATCGCGAAGAGAATCGGCGATCAGAAGCTGTGCTATATCAAAATCTATGCCGCTAAGCACGGAGACGACATTACTGGCGAATGCCGCATAAATGATATTTCGAGCCCGGAACTGGGGCTAATGGTAGCGGATATCGCAAGCAAGTGGCAGGTGGAAGGCTTTGCATCTCAGAAGCAGTTTATTTTCTTACTGCAGTCGGAGGACACATATACACCGTATCCATATCAGCCGGAGCAAATTGAGGATGCCACGCATACAGCGATATGCCTCTTCATGGAGTGCGATACGCAGGAGAAGTATGACAGTTTCCCGGATTTATTGGCCGAGCGATTGCAGGATGCTGATTTAGCCCAAGAGCTATACGCCTTTTTGCCTGAGATCTGTGCAGAGCATGCTTTCGATATGCTTACTTACAACGAAGAGATGCTTTTGTATAGGGGAGATGAATCCTTCTGTGTGTATCGGACACAATTTGCCAGCTATTTTATGATTTCTGCTGCATTGTTTGAGGGCTTCCGTACAGGAGAATTTGATGATGACATATACAAGCAATATATAAGTGTCAGCTCTATTTACAACGTAATTTGCCAAGCGAAGGAGCAGGGAGCGGACTTGGTGAAGGATGGCGGCGTCTTGACGCTTTCTTACGGAATGTCGGAGCAATATCGATTTAGTTGAGGAAAGAGAGACACGTCGAGTTTATTAGCCTGTTGCGAGATTGGGAGCAATAGGCGGAAGTTAGCTCGAATGCACTTGTCTTTTTCCGGAAAAGAATGCCATACTATGTATATCAATCATGGGAGGTGTTGCAATGGAACGTCGTACCATCACAGCAGAAGATTTGTACCAGTTCGTCTGGTTGTCTGATCCGGATGTCAATCCTGCAGACGGAACGATTGCTTATGTAGCGAAGCAGGTCAATGAAGAGAAGTGCGGTTATCGCTCGCGCATACATATCTCGTCAGCAGATGGAACGAAGAGCAAGGTATTTACCCATGGAGAGCAGGATAGCGCTCCGGTCTGGTCGCCGGATGGCCAGAAGCTGGCCTTTCTTCGCAAGAAGGATAAGCACCAGCAGATTTGGACAATGGCAGCTGATGGCGGCGAAGCAGAGGCGATTACAAGCGCTGAGTTCGGAGTAAGCGCATTCTCATGGTCGCCGGATGGTTCCCGACTGTTGTACACAGCGAGTATCGATTCTTCCAAGAAAGAAGAGAAGGAGCAGCTTGCGGACCACAGTCAGAAGTCAGCCAAGCAGGTGATCGTTGTTGACCGGTTAAGATGCAAGGCCGATGGAAGAGGCTTGCTGGACGACAAGCGCACTCATTTATTTGTTCATCATATCGAAACAGGCCAATCCGTTCAATTGACTTTCGGAGATTATGATGTCCATGATTCCGTATGGTCACCAGACGGGAAGGAAGTGGCCTTTTCCACGAATCGTGTTGAGGATAAAGAAGTTGACCCTGATCTGGTTCTTAGTCAATTCATTTATATCATAAACTGTGAGGATAGAGTGTGCCGCCGTATAACGGAATCTGGTCTCGTCATCGGGAAGCTTGCATTCTCGCCGGACGGCCAATCGATTGCATTCTATGGACATGACCGACAATACGAGAACGCCACCCTGCTTAAGGTATACATCGTGCCAGCAGCAGGAGGAGCACCTGAATGCGTTACTGCCGACCTTGATCTGTACGTAGGCAATGCAGCAGTTACCGATATGAAGGGTCTTGGATCCTCGCCACTCGTCTTTACATCAGACGGTTCTGCTGTATACTCGCTTGTCTCAGCTGAAGGCAATGTACAGCTCGCACGGATCGCGTTAGAAGGTAGCTGTGAATATGTAACGGTCGGTGATCGGGAGATAACTCAATTTACGATCACGAAGGACGGAGAGCAGATTGTATTCATTTCGGCTGATATGCTGCAGCCCGGAGAGCTATTCATCAAGAATTTGGGCACAGGGCAAGAACAGCTGATTGAAGCCCCGAATGAATGTTTACTAGCGGAACTGACGCTAAGTCAGCCGGAATCGTTCTGGTTCCAGACAACCGATGGCTGGAAGGTGCAAGCTTGGATCATGAAGCCACCCGCAATGTCTGCAGGCGATAAGGTACCGACAATTGTTGAAATTCATGGCGGCCCGCATACAATGTATGCGAATTCCTTCATGCATGAGTTCCAACTGCTTGCCGCTCAAGGTTATGCGGTTCTCTATTCGAATCCGCGCGGGAGCCTCGGTTATGGCCAGAAGTTTGTGGATGCTTGCCGTGGGGATTATGGCGGGAAGGACTACGAGGACATTATGGAATCCGTTGATCAGGCGATTGCTCGCTACGACTTCATCGATGAAGATCGGCTTGGTGTTACGGGCGGCAGCTATGGCGGCTTCATGACGAACTGGGTTGTCGGCCATACGAATCGTTTCAAGGGAGCTGTTACACAGCGTTCGATCTCGAACTGGTTCTCATTCTATGGGGTTAGCGATATCGGTTATTTCTTTACCGAGTATCAGATTTGTGCACAGCCATGGGAAGACCCGGAGAAGCTCTGGAAGCATTCACCGCTCGCCTATGTGGACAATGTGCAGACACCGCTCCTTATTTTGCACGGAGAGCAGGATTTGCGCTGTCCAATCGAGCAGGCTGAGCAGCTATATGTGGCTTTGAAGCGTCTGGGCAAGACTACGCAGCTCGTGCGATTCCCTGATGCGAATCATGATCTATCGCGCAACGGGCACCCAGAGCTTCGTGTAGAGCGTCTGAACCGGATTGTTGGCTGGATGAAGCAATATGTGTAGGTCTACCAACGATAGCCCTTCTAGCAATCATTAAATCCGAATAGGAAATGGAGAAGAACAGATTGGAAAGGATGTGCTTTCCATCTGTTCTTTTTTATATGAACCTTTTCAAACTAAAATGTTAAGCTACATTGCCAACTTATATCTGATTCAATTAATAAATTTAGATGAATAAACAGTCTAGCATTAAAATTTATGTATTTATGGTTAGGCAAGCAGTTGTTGCGTGCAAGCCTGTACTCGAATGTCATCATGTAGCCGGCCAATTCGACTACTTATTGAAGGTACTCGTTGCAGATATGCAGGAATTGGAATATTTCATATCTCATACGCTTACGCTGAAAAATATGATCGGTGTTCAGAGCAGTAATTCGATTATTTCCCTTTCTTCTCTGAAAGAAAATATAAATCTGTAGGGGATCGAATGATGTTGAAGAAGGGGTTCCTCTTTGGAATGACACTGCAGTTTGCCGTAGGGCCAGTGTGCATTTCTATTCGGTATGTGAAGAAAGAAAATAAATTGGTAGACTGACGATACTTCATTAAGCTATACCAGCAGGATAGTCCAAAGTTTTCGCGAATACCCTACATAAGGAATTATTTACGAAGTTCGTGAATAAGACGGTATGCAAAAGTCTGTTAGAGCAAACAAGCCAAAGACCATTAAGAAAGATGTGATTCAAATTCATATTAAATCATCAAGTAGAAAAACTAGCTCAAATCGTACGAAAACATAAAGCTATATATGAATTTCTTGATAGAGTTCAAGAACTGAAGATAAATAATTACTATGTTGGCGCGGGATGTATTACTCAGACAACATGGAATTATTTAAGTGATTTGCCCCTCGAGCATGGAATTAAGGATGTGGATTTGGTCTATTTTGATGAAAGTGATTTATCTGAAGAGAATGAAGATCAAGTAAAATCACAGCTAGAAAGGATGTTTCCTAATTATCCATTTAAGATCGATGTAAAGAATGAAGCTAGAGTTCATTTATGGTACAAGAGTCGGTTTGGATATGAGATTAAGCCCTATCAGTCAGTGGAAGAAGCAATAGATACATGGCCAACCACAGCTACGTCTTTAGGAATAAGAATAACTTCCGATAAATGGGATGTATATGCACCTTACGGATTGGATGATTTGTTTAATAAAGTTGTAAGACCAAATAAGCGACAAATTACTAAAGAGATTTATGATAAGAAAGTAAGTCGATGGAAGGCGCAATGGAATGATTTAAGAATAGAGCCTTGGTAGTTGATTCAGGAAGAACAGACCATCGCATAACACCATTTCACGCATCGCAGCCTAACGGCTGCTCGGTCACTCGAAGTATTTTGAGGAGGCGGAATCAGGCAACAACCCTGCAATGGCTAACTGAACAGCGCAGCCAGCGACTATTTCACTTTAAAACGAGGTAAAACCAGCATAAATTTGTCATTCTAACGGGACACGTCTGTTCAATGGAACGGCGACAGTCTAGGACTTTATTTTCTCGTCCTTAGCTGTCGCTGTTCCTATTTTTCAGGTCAGTCTATAACTTATTTTATGGAGTCTGGTGGTATGACAATTCGAAAAGGCGCATGGAATAAAGAGACTTTTATTTTCAACTGACAGTATGAGTTTTGTTGCTGACGCGCTGAGCGCTAATGAATATTTTATCAGATTAGACAACATGGTTCATTCCAGTACAAATAGCGCTTTTTTTGCTCCTCTTCACGATGCAAGAACTAACCGTCGACCAGCTGTTGGGAGGACCATTAATTATGTATCCGGATGGTTGCGATATACGCCAAGAAGCATGAAAACAAAGACAGGGCAATCCCAGGAAAGGGATCTGCCCTGTCTATCTATTTATTGCTGAGCAAGTCTATCTCTCCGTTCATGCTCAGGCTCAATATGAATCAGTACTTCTGCCCGCTCGAAACTGCCCTGAATCGTATGTTCAATTTCATCACACAGGTGATGCGCGGTTGCAATATCCATTCCAGAAGGTACCACGAGATGAAAGTCCACGTATTCAACGGGGCCGGAGCGTCTCGTACGAAAATCGTGAAACTCAATATACTTATCTTTGTGCAAGAGTATCAGCTGCTGAAGCTGCTGCTCTTCCTCTTCGGACAACCTAGCATCAATCAGGGGAGGAAATGATTCCTTCATAAGCGTGAATGCTTCCTTCATAATGTACACCGCAAGAAGGATCCCAATAATCGGATCTAAAATTGTCCACCCTGTCAGCGTTACGAGCAGCAAGCTTACACCTACGCCAAGTGACGTATACACGTCAGTAAGCAAATGCAGTGCGTTCGATTTCATCGCCACAGAATGCAGCTCATCTGCTGTCTTGCCAACCTTCCTCGCAACGACCAAGTTAATCCCGGCACCAATAAACATAACCGCGATTCCAAGATACGGCATCTCAATTTCTGCTGGCCGCAATAACTTATGAACACACTCATTTATAATCCAAATGCCTGCAACGAAGATAAGCAGTGTTTCGATCGTACCGGAAATATTTTCAACCTTACCATGTCCATAGGGATGATTGCGATCCGCTGAACGATTCGATATGCGTACGGAGAAAAACGCAATTACAGACGCTGCCAAGTCCAAGGAAGAATGGATCGCCTCTGAAATAACGGCAATCGATCCCGTCAGAATTCCTACGACCAGCTTTAATATCACAACAGTTGTATTGCTAAGAACTGATAAAAATGCAACCTTTTGTCCGTTCAAGATCATCACCCTTACCATTATCATCAACTTATTCTTGCCAACATAGTCAACCATAGCAGATGAAAATCGAGTGGGTCTATAGAAACCTTTTTTCACGAAGTCAGATAAATAGGGGCAATTGAAAAAAGTTGATGCCATGCAAAAAGACTGGATCATACCATCATATTCCATATGGTGCGGCATTCCGTGCAGAAGTTGTGCTACTATATGGATATACTTGGACAAGGAGGCATCTTTGTGTCGAATGAAACTCGAATTATGGGAATACCTGTCCCTAAAATAACGATGACAGAGACTGTGCATATCATTAGCAATGTCATTCATACTGAGGGCATGGAGAATCAGCAATTGTTCCATGTAGTGACGCTAAATCCTGAGATTACGATGGCCTGCCAACAGGATAAGAACCTGCGAGCAATCATTGGCGATGCCGGGCTGCTCACAGCTGACGGTATCGGCATCGTCATGGTATCTCGCTTGAAGGGCAATCCGCTTCCTGAACGGGTGACGGGCTGTGACTTATTATTCAATCTCTTAAGCGAAGGGAATCAGCGAAAGTGGTCTTTCTACTTGCTTGGTGCAGAAGAAGCTGTGAGTAAGAGAGCCGCTGAGGTTATCCAGGAGTCTTATCCTCATGTGCATATTGTAGGAAGGCATCATGGATTCTTCCATTCAGAGGACGAAGCCAAGATAGTCAACGATATTGCTGCCGTGAAGCCGGATGTATTAATCGTGGCACTCGGAGCACCTTACGCTGAACGGTGGATACATAAATACAAGCATCAGCTCCATTCCCGCGTAGCAATTGGCGTCGGGGGAAGTCTGGATATCGTTGCAGGGAAGGTCAAGAGAGTCCCTGCTGTGTGGCAGAAGCTGAATCTGGAATGGCTGCATCGGCTGCTTAATCAGCCGTCGAGATGGAAGAGACAATTGATTTTGCCGCGCTTCGCAGTCAAAGCTGTCTTGTACAAAGAAAATAAAGAATGAGCGGACATTAGGTCAGAATATATGTAAGAGCAACATTTCAAAATATGCCTTGTGCTATAACATAGTTGACCCTATACATAAGGAGATGAACTATGAAAAGCTTACAAGGTAAAGTCGCCGTAGTAACCGGCGCTAGTCGAGGAATCGGACGTGCCATTGCACTGCGCCTTGCGCGTGAAGGAGCCTTCGTTGCGGTGCATTTCGGGAGAAGAGAAGAACTTGCTGAGGAAGTGGTACGGCATATTCAACAACAGGGTGGCTTGGCTTTTAAGATAGGCGCAGATATCAGTCAATTGAGCGGGATTCATGATTTATATAGGTCTCTAGACGACACTCTGCAGAAGCATACAGGAAATAATCGCTTCGATATTCTGGTGAATAACGCTGGAATCGGCCAAATATTGAGCCTGGAAGAGGCAACGGAAGAATCGTTCGATGAAGTAATGAGCATCAATGTCAAAGGGCCTTTTTTCGTCATTCAACAAGCACTGCCGCGATTAAATGATGGCGGACGCATCATTAATATTTCATCCTTTGTCACCCGAGCGGCGTCGCCAGTCGTCTTTACGTACAGCATGACGAAAGGGGCGATCAACACACTAACATCCGCTCTCGCTAAGCAACTTGGGAAACGCCAAATTACGGTGAACGCCATTCTGCCAGGGATCATTAACACAGAGATGAACGCCGGCACGTTAAGCCAGTCCGAAGGACAGAGGTATGCGGCTGGACTGTCGGCCTTCAACAGATGGGGAGAACCGGAAGATGTAGCTGATATAGCCGCATTTCTAGCTTCAGAAGATAGTCGTTGGGTAACCGGACAATTGATTGACGCGAGCGGAGGATCACATTTGTAATAGCGCAAGCAATAAAAGAGAGGGATACCCACTTATCGCATATGGGCAGCGTGATCCGTTATGGACGCGCTGTTTTTTGTGACATGAGGCGAGATTGTGAAATTGACGCGATATTCATGATTTTGAAATATTTGATGTGATCGTACGCACTCGGGGGTGCTTCCCCATGTAGTATGTTGAAAATAGAAAATCATTTTGACAGGGGGAAGCGCAATGTTCTGTCATCAATGCGAGCAGACGCCGACGGGCGGCTGCATGGTTGTCGGAGTGTGCGGCAAGGACGAGACGATTGCTAGTCTACAAGATACGATCGTGTTTGCGTTGAAAGGCATCGCGGCGTATGCGACGCATGCGCGGCAGTTGGGTTATGTCGATGAAGAGGTTGACGCGATTACGCATGAAGCGCTTTATATGACGTTGACTAACTCGAATTTCAACTTACAGGAGCATCTGGACATGGCGATGAAGGTAGGGGGCGCGGCGATCCGCATTATGGATGTGCTGGATCGGGCCCATACGGAGCATTTCGGCGTTCCAGTTCCGGTTACTGTCCCGCAGAACAAGATAGAGGGCAAGTCTATCGTCGTGACAGGGCATAACTTGTATGCGCTGGAGGAATTGTTGAAGCAGACGGAGGGCAAGGGAATCAACATTTACACTCATTCCGAGATGCTTCCGGCGCACGGTTACCCGGCATTGAAGAAATATCCGCACTTGAAAGGCAATATCGGAAAAGCCTGGTACGACCAGCGCCGTCTGTTTGAGCAATATCCTGGCGCAATCCTTGCGACGACGAACTGTGTAATGCCTATTAAGGGGACCTACGCCGATCGGTTCTTCTCCTATGACGTGGCCGGACTCGAAGGTGTGACCAAGATCGTGAACGACGATTTCTCGCCGCTGATTGAGCGTGCGCTAGTGCTGCCCGCGGCGGATGTGGAGAGCGAGCAGACATTGACAACGGGGTATCACCACGAGACGGTGCTCGGGCTGGCGCCGGAAATTATTCAGGCCGTTAAGGATGGCAAAATCAAGCGCTTCTTCGTCATCGCGGGCTGCGATGCGCCAGGCAAGGGCGGCGAGTATTACCGGGAGCTCGCGACATCACTACCGAACGATACTGTTATTTTGACGACCTCGTGCGGAAAATTCCGGTTTAATGATGTCGATTACGGTAAGGTGGCGGATACAGGCATTCCGCGTTATATCGATCTGGGGCAGTGCAATAATTCCGGCTCCACGGTCAAGATCGCAGCTGCGCTTGCAGACGCCTTCGGCTGTAGTGTCAATGAACTGCCGGTGTCGATCGTGCTCTCGTGGTTCGAGCAGAAGGCGGTTGCGATTTTGCTTGGTTTGTTCAGTCTGGGCATCCGTGATATTCGCATCGGGCCGAAGCCGCCGGAATTCATCTCGGAAGGCGTGATGAACGTTCTGACCGATCTGTTCGGCCTGAAGCTTATCGGGGATGCGCAGGAAGATATGAAGGCGATGCTCCGTCTTGTCTAGATGGTGAATGAGATAAAATATTTATAGCATTAATTGATTGAGACGCGATCCCTGAAGGGGTCGCGTCAGACTTTTGACAGGACTTTGTCGAGTCTGAGAGAGGGGATACCCTCTCTTTTTTATTGAACATGATGCCCTTGAGCTGCCAAGCTGCAACAAAGGATGAATGCCAATCACGGAACCATAAAACTAGCGTAGCTTGCCAGTCAGATCTATTGCATGCACGTCGCTATTCTACAGATGATTGATCGAGTATAATAGAATCATTAGATCGAGTTGGAGGAAGGGCATGGATCAGGTAACTTCAGCTTATGGCAAGCACGCAATATACAACATATTTGTTGAGCTTATTCATCAACAGGAACAGCACGAGGATTTGATTCAGAAGCATATCGCTCATGAAATGAGAAAGCTAGGAGATGAATTCGACGAGGAACTGCAGCTGAATATCACAGAACTTCACGTTATATCCAGTATTGGGGAGCATGAACCTATTAATGTGACGGCGCTCGCGGAACGATTACGAACATCTAAAGCGACAGTATCTCGAATATGCTCCAAGCTCTTATCTATGGACATCATACGAAGAACCCAACTAAGCGATAACAAGAAAGAGGTCTATTTCCGCTTAAATCCCAAGGGAAGGAAATTGAATGTACTGCATGAGGATGTGCATCATGAACTGGAACAACGATTTCTGGGTATTCTAGATCCCTATAACGAAGATGAGCTGCTTATCGTCCAGAAGGTGTTTCGGGACATACTGAACAATTGGACATCCATACACGAGAATTTAGTTACGCGAGGTTAGGTACTCCTATGAGAGCCCAGTCCATGAGCATGCGGACTGGGCTCTCGTCCTACAACAAGGAATTGCATTACTTAGCTGGTGCAAGTCTAGTCTGCTTGCTGCTGAGATTCAACGCTTTTCTGATCTTTCTTGCGAAGATCAATGGTTTCTCAACAGCCTCAATATTGACATAGACTAAGCGTGGACGTTCAAACAGCCATTCACTGTGTACAGACGATACGAGGATACCTTGCTCGCGAATAGCGGATAGGAAACGGTTCGTTTCTTGTTGTAATAAGGCTACTCTGCCTAAACATAAAGCTCTGCCTGTTCTCTTATTTAGGGATTCAAATGAAAAAGAAGAGGTTACGCCGAATTTCTTTCCTAAAATAAATGCCCGAATCTGCTGACGAGATATCGTAGCTACGCATTTACCACCTGCAAATCCTGGTTGGCCACCAATGATCATTGCGAACTCTCGACAAAGACGTTCCTCACTGGACATCATGTATCGATAACCTCCTATGCGAACACAACTCAGAAACGCGTCATAACGTCAATAGACAAAAACAATGGTCGTTCTACATAAGTAAATACGTGGATGGAAGTTCATTATTATTTTGCCTGCTCCGATTGTCATAATTCAATTGTCAAGACAATGTATGTCTCTCGGAATAATGATGTCTAGGCACGTATCTCGATTGCGTTTCAAATGATTGGATTCATAAGGAAGCTGAAGCACGTTACACAGGTTGAGCCTTTTCATACCGTGTACACATGATGAACACAAATGATTTTGGAACGGCTCCGCAAAGAACTGATCGCGAAATTTCCCATGAACTATAGACCCGCTCGGAATTGACAAGGGGTTCGCCGAAGGGTTGTAGGACAATGTTGCATACGACAAGCGAGATCCTTATGTAGCTCACATTCTGTCCGAAGTAGATAAGATGAATGCATTGATTATGGATAAAGAACAGCTTCAACGGGTATGGGAGCAATTTTACCGAGGTGAGTGCTCAAGGGATCGCAAATCTGGCGGAACAGGCTTAGGGCTGGCGATCTGCAGGCATATTCTTGAACTGCACGGAAGCACGTATGGGGTAGAGAACACGAAAGATGGCGTATCGTTTTATTTCACAGTAGCTCGATCAATAGGTGAAGTAGGTGACAACAATGAACTCGAATAATTCGCAATGGCTAAAGGATATGCACTAGCCGAGATGAGTTGGAAATCAGAGAAGACAGACATTATCAATACGACAAAGCAAGTTATCGAACACGGTGGAAATGGGGAGGATGGCTTCTATATTAGCGGAAATGGACAATTTTCAGGATTTATCTATGACGAACAGTTAAAGGGAGAGAATGGTGAGGTAACCTTCGTATTCCGCAACGATGCTGGTGAAGAACGGAAATGGAAGAAGAAGCTCACGTTGAAGTGAACAGACGCGAATGAAGTTCTGCATCAATAGCCGGAGTCAGGCAGCCAGTGCTTGCTCCGGCTTCATTTACATTCATAACTGTAATCCGAATCTCTTCAGCTCAATGAATGTCCCTTCCAGTAGTTTGCCTCTCTCTGTTAGCGAATACTCTACGCGAGGAGGAACCTCAGGGTATACTTTTCTCATCACAATGTCGTGCTGCTCCAGTTCCTTCAATCGAAGCGAGAGTGTCTTCGGACTTATTCCATCCATTGCTTTCAATAAATCGCTAAACCGCATTGTTCCCTCGATCAACAAGTCACGAATAATTAAAAACGTCCATTTCGTACCAATTATATCAAGCGTTTTTGCGATGGGGCAGGTTTGACCAGGGGTTCCTTTTGTCAATGTTACAGGTTCAGATGGATGTAACATGATCGATCCTCCTCAACAATTTTTAGATGTTACGTCCCATCATACCACAATACTTCCCTAACGGAAATAAGATGAATAAAATATCAGTACTTCCTTAATGGAATTATTGAGTATTATACTGTTCTTGCAGCCAATACTTCACACTCAAGGAGCTGAATCCGATGAAAAATATTCTGATTATTAACGGTCATCAACAATACCGTTCTTCTGAAGGGAAACTGAACAACACCTTAATGGAAAACATGGTTCGTGTGTTACGTCCACATCACAATGTCAATACAACAGTTATCCAAAATGGTTATAACATCGAGGAAGAACAGAAGAAATTTTACTGGGCCGATGTTGTCATTTATCAGACACCAATCTATTGGTTCAGTGTACCAGGTCTGCTCAAAACCTATATGGATGAGGTGTATGCATACGGTACATTCTTCACTGGTTCCGATCAGTATGGTGAAGGTGGATTGCTGACAGACAAGAAATACATGCTCTCCACGACTTGGAACGCTCCATCCTCTGCATTTGAGAGTAAGGATCAATTTTTTGAAGGGGAAGGCTTGGACAATGTGCTAAGTCACCTTCATCGCATACACAAGTTTCTCGGTATGAAGCCTCTAACAAGTTTCTCTTGTTACGATGTAGTTAAGAACCCGAACATTGATCACTATATTGCTAATCTTGAGCAGCACATAATGGAGGTATTCACAGATGAATATGTTGCACAATAAGAAGGTCGTATTTATCGGTGGCAGCTCCGGCATCGGACTTGAATCTGCTAAGCAAGCGATTGCTCATGGAGCTGAAGTAGTCATAGCAAGCCGTTCCGAGAACAAGCTGCAGCATGCCAAGGAACAGCTTGGAATGAAAGTATCGGTTCAACAGCTTGACCTCACGATTGAACATGAGGTAGAGCAATTCTTTCAGAATGTTGGTTCATTTGACCATCTTGTCGTAAGTGCGGCAGAGACGTCTGGCGGCCCGTTCCTGAAGACGGATACGAGTCAGGCAAGACAATTGTTCGAGAATAAATTCTGGGGACAATATTATGCAGTCAAATACGGCGCTCCAAAGCTGTCTCCTAATGGCTCAATCGTGTTATTTTCTGGCGTTGTTGCCTATAAATCGATGATCGGTTCATCTATTCTCGGCGCGGCCAATGCTGCTGTATCCAATATGGGGAAGACGTTAGCGTTGGAACTTGCGCCAATTCGGGTAAACGTTGTATCACCAGGAATTATGGATACACCTGCTCGTAGCAAGATGACGGAAGAAGCACGCCAGCAATTGTATGAATCGATCGCAAGCCGTCTTCCCGTACAGCGTGTAGGAACTCCAGAAGATGCTGCGCAGAGCGTAATGTATCTACTCACGAATTCATTCGTGACCGGTACCGTTATCCATGTAGATGGCGGACACGTATTAACGTAAAGCTCCATCATAAGCGCTTTGCAGCATAATTCACAGACGAGAAACATAAAACCCCCCGGCATTCATGCCGGGGGGTTCATTGTATGATCAACATACAAATATTAGTATTGAAAAATTAGTAGGTATATGTTACTATAGTGTGTGCTCTTAATTTTTACATGCAATTAAAATAAATCATATCATAGACTTTTTTCTTTGTCAATTATGAGTAATTCACTCACATACCGGAAAAAAACGGCTCGAATACGTACGCATACTTTTAGGGGGGCGACAGTTTGACTAACGAAGAACACAATGAGCAAACTCATTCAGATGCAGATATTAATTTACTACCTCCAGGAGTCAAGATAGATGACTCTGTGCGGATGTATCTAAAGGGAATTGGCCGGGTTGGTCTTCTAAGCACCGAAGAAGAAGTAGATTTGGCTAAACGTATTGCAGAAGGCGATGAAGAAGCGAAGAAAATGCTTACAGAAGCTAACCTTCGCTTGGTCGTGAGCATTGCAAGACGGTATGCCGGGCGAGGCATGTCACTCTTAGATCTTATTCAAGAGGGCAACATGGGTCTGATTAAAGCTGTAGATAAATTTGATTATACAAAAGGCTTTAAATTCAGTACTTATGCCACATGGTGGATTCGACAAGCAATTACGCGCGCGATCGCCGATCAGGCAAGAACGATTCGTATTCCAGTTCATATGATTGAAACGATCAATAAGCTTGTTCGTGTCTCCAGACAGCTGGTGCAGGAGCTTGGCAGAGAGCCTGAGGTAGAAGAGATTGCTAAGGAAATGGAATTGAGTGTAGAGAAGGTTCGCGAGATTATGAAGATCTCTCAAGATCCAATCTCATTGGAAACACCAATCGGGGAAGAGCACGATACCAAGCTTGGCGACTTCATCGAGGATCAGGACGCCCAATCTCCAGTAGAATCAGCAGCTTATGAGTCCTTGAAGACACAGCTTGGTGACGTCCTTGATACGCTCACTGAACGTGAAGAGAATGTTCTTCGCTTGCGCTTCGGACTCGATGATGGTCGTACTCGGACATTGGAAGAAGTAGGCCAAGTATTTGGTGTTACGCGTGAGCGGATTCGCCAAATCGAGGCGAAGGCTTTGCGTAAGTTAAGACATCCGAGCCGCAGCAAACGCTTGAAGGACTACATCGAATAATGAAATGATATGCATATGAATGAAGCTGCGTTACACTTCAACGAATTGGAGTGTAACGCGGCTTTTTTTCGTTTAAGTTGTACAGATGTTTTACCAACAAGCATGAAAAGCAACAAATTGTAACTATGATTTGGGGAATATCATTTATTTTTCATCTGAACTTCATATTATCTTCATAAGTTTATGTTATTGTATGTTCGATAGAGCACGATAACGTACCCAAGCAAGTATACACATATTGCGTTTGCGCGTTGGGGTAAGGATATTTGGAGGAACAATGAACACCAGCATAGATCAGATTCAACAACTCGTACTCGCCGGAGATGAACGCGTATATACGAAATTATATATCGAATATCGTAGCTTGCTAGTTCAGCACGCTTATCGCTATGTCCGCAATCAACAAGATGCAGAGGATGTTGTACAAGAGGCGTATATTCGTATTTTCCGAAATTTGCATCGGTACAACTTTTCTTGCAAAATATGCAGCTGGATGAAGCTTATTGTAAAAAATCTATGCATTGATCTCATACGGCAGCGTACTCGTAAACCTGCCGTACATTTTACGGAGAACATTGCCTACGACAATCAAGAACAACCATTAATCGAAACACTGCAGGATCAGACTCAAGGACCTGAACAGCAAATTCTAGAACAAGAAGTTCAACACAACGTAATTAACATCGTGAATGAAATGCCCGATGCATATCGAGATGTGTTCCGGCTGCGTTACTTATCGGAATATTCGCTTGCAGAAATATCGAATGTCTTATCCCTTGAAATCAATACGGTGAAATCCAGACTGTTTCGAGGAAAGAAATATTTACGCAAACAGGTTGACAGTGGTGATATTTGTTCCTGACCAATTATGTAAATAGTTACAACTTATTTATCATTGACCATTCATCATTGGACATGTGTACAATAATAGATGACGGCTATTACGGATGACTCTCATCTCTCAGGAGGGCAATACTAGACGATGAGCAGCTGTCATTACTCTTCAGGAGGTATCATTCATGATTCGCAAAGCTACACCAGAAGACAGCAAGTACATTATCCCATTGATGATGGAGGCGATCGGCACCATCGCCTATGAACTATCTGGAACTACGAACAGAGATGAGACGATGCGCATTCTCGAGCAATTCTATAAGCAGCCCGACAACCGCTTGAGCTGGCAGAACTGTATGGTCTGGTTAGAAGAAGAGGTACCCGTCGGCTATGCATTGGCTTATGCGGGTTACAAGCTGGTCGAATTGGATCGCCCATTGGAAGAACGTTTATCTACTCTTCAAGGCAATCCTGTTCAGCTTATCAAAGAAACAGAAGGGGAAGAGTACTACTTGGATTCATTGGCTGTAGATTCTTCTCAGCGTGGATTAGGGATCGGAACGAAGCTCATGAAGGCGTTCGAATTAGAAGCAGCTCAATTTGGATTTAGCATCGCCTCGCTGTTAGTGAACGTTGCGAACACGCGAGCGAAGCAATTGTATGAAGCACAAGGGTATACAGCAGATGGCAAGATCATAACAATTGCAGGGGAAGATTATGAACATATGGTGAAGAAGGTACAGTAACGTATACACGAATGCAGAAGAAGCGACAACTTAGTTGCAGTCACTTTACGATAACTTACATCAGCTGCAGCACCTTGCACAGTTTAACAAGTTCATGTACTCCTCGGAATTGCTGGCTATTTCGATCATGGAGGCTGCGGATAGCATTCTCCGTCACTTTCTTGGCCTGCTCGATGCTGTGATGGTCAAGAGCATCAACAATTTCTTTCATGCTTTTGAGAAAATATAACGTACTGCGCAAGGTGCGAAGCAGCAATATTTTGCGGATATGCAGCGCGTTGAACATCCGATACCCGTTCTCGGGATTGCGTTCAGGGATGATTAACCCTTCCTTCTCCCAATGTCGGATGGCAGACGCGGCAACCCCTGTATATTCAGCAGCTTCGCCGATGGTCATTGGGCTCTTGAATGACTTATTCCCTATAGTCGGCAGGTCAATCTGCTCCAATACCGTTAATAATTGATCCGCCACAACCTTCTCCTGATGCAAGTTAGCCTGTTCCTCATTGACAAGCCAGAAGGCTTCGTCCACCTCTTCTTTCTGCATATGTTTGAGAACTGTACAAGTTAGCCCCACCCCAAAGCCAGGGAACATCGCACGAAGACATCGAAAATAAGCAAGATGTACGTCGGTGTACAACCTGTATCCATTCGCATCCCGATCCGGTGCAGGAACCACTCCCCAGGATTCATAATGCCGAAGAGCACTCGTACTGATATGAAGTACCCTTGCGATATCCACAGGTTTGTAATACTGCATGTATTTCCTCCTCAGCTAGTAATGACCTCACTGTATCAGATCGTTTCCCATAAAATCAAATCTTCTAGTAAAACCTTAAAGCACCGTGCTAAAGTATTGCACGATAAATATGCGTATATCAACACATTTTTTTATAAAACTTTAGCACTTGCATGAATGTTGTAAAGTGGATCATGTAACTCGTATTTCACCGTCACTTTAGAACGATGGAGGGTGCTGCATGAAAGACGTTATCCGTATTCAAGGCGCAAGGGAAAATAATTTAAAAAATGTGACATTAGACATTCCAAAGCATCAGCTTATCGTGGTTACGGGTCCTTCCGGCTCGGGTAAATCAACACTTGCTATGGACATATTGCAGCGGGAATGCCAGAGGCAGTATGTGGAGTCTAGTGGGATATCAGCCGAATCCATTGCCAAGCCTAATGTCGATTCGATTACTGGACTTGCACCGTCTATCTCGATTGGACAGCATGTGACGAACCGCAATCCTCGCTCAACTGTTGGGACGATTACGGATATGTACACGTATTTGCGGACAGTTTATGAGAAAAAGGGAGTTAGGACATGTAAGTTCTGTGGAGAGAGCATAACTCCTTCTCCCGTAGACGTTGCGGGTGAGTCAATAAAGTGCCCAGCATGCTCACAGCCACATACACCACTGACGAAGGCGGATTTCTCTTTCAATACACCAAGCGGTGCGTGTTCCACGTGCAGTGGTTTAGGAACCGTAGTCGATATTCAAGTTGAGGCTGTATTCAACAAGGAGAAAACGATTCGTGAAGGAGCCGTAACCTTCTGGTACGAATCCCTAACTGATTATCAAGCCAACATTATTGAGGCGGCAGGGAAGCATTATGGCTTGGATATGAGTGGGCCGCTGCACAGTTTCAGCCCTGTACAATGGGAATTATTGAAGCATGGGGTGGAGAGCGAAGCATTTGCATGTCACTTCCCGAATATTGATCCGCCCAAAACAGTTGGAAAAGGCCGATTTAAAGGTGTACTGACTGCAATGTGGCAGAAGTACAAGGAGCGGGATGGGCAGTCAAGCGAGGCGGCTTATTTTACGACTCAATCATGTCCCGATTGCAGGGGAGATCGTCTGAAGCCCGAGAGCAGGACAGTTACCGTCGAAGGCCGTACCCTGCCTAGCCTAGCGAGATGCTCGTTAGAAGAGCTGAATGATTGGTTGCTTGCCGTTCATGCGAAGTCTCGTATGGAAGGCGATATGATCCTTCTAGCCGTACTCGAAGAACTCCTTGGTAAAATAAAGCGCGTCATTCTTGTAGGACTTGGCTACTTATCGCTCGACAGACAGATGATCACATTATCAGGCGGAGAAGCGCAGCGACTACGGCTAGCATCGATCCTTGGCTCTGGGTTAACTGGTGTACTGTATGTCCTTGATGAGCCGACCACCGGCCTTCATCCAAAGGATACAGATGGTCTGATCAAGGTGATGAAGGAATTGCGCGATATGGGTAATACTGTACTCATGATCGAGCATGATACACGTGTGATGCAGCAGGCGGATCACATTATCGATATCGGTCCAGGGTCAGGCCGGTTCGGAGGAGAGATTGTTGGGCAAGGCACGCTTAAGCAACTTATGGAACAGACTTCGTCCGTGACTGGACATTATGTTAGAGCGCAATCACGTCTTCAATCCAAATGCCGACAAGGCAATGGGGATGTCATCTCCATTCATGAGGCAACCCTTCATAACTTGAAGCAGGTATCCGTGTCATTCCCATTAGGCAGTCTGATCTCGGTATCTGGAGCCTCAGGTTCTGGCAAGTCGACACTCGTATTCGATCTGTTGGCAAATGCCAGCGGCACTGGAGGCCGAGTTGAAGGATGCCGGGAAGTCACAGGGCTGAATAAAGTTAACAGCATCATTACTGTAGATCAATCTCCCATATCGCGAATGCAGCGCTCGAGTGTGGCAACTTATACAGATCTGTATACATTGCTTCGCAAGGTGTTCGCCTCACTTCCAGCAGCGAAGGCACGTGGCTTGAACGAGAAATATTTTTCCTTCAATTCACCGGGCGGAAGATGTGAGCAGTGCGAAGGACTCGGAATCGTTGAAGTCGATATGCACTTCCTCCCGCATCTGCGTGTGCAATGTCCAGCTTGTCATGGCAAGCGGTTTATTCCGGAAGTTCTGGCCGTTACGTATGAAGACTACACCATAGCTGACATTTTAGAGCTCAGTATTGAAGAGAGTTTATCACTATTTAAGGGCTACCCAAAAATGGCGAAGCTGCTTAAGCTGTTGTGTGATGTTGGTATTGGCTATCTCCAATGGGGACAATCTGTAACAACGCTTTCCGGTGGGGAAGGGCAGCGCTTAAAGCTTGCTAGGGAACTGAGTGCACCTGCTAACGGTCACACCCTGTATCTGTTGGACGAACCTTCTTCAGGCTTGCATCCGCTCGATGTACACAAGCTGTATGTATTATTGGATAAGCTTGTAGATGCCGGAAATACCGTAATCTTGGTCGAACATAATACCGATCTGATTGCGGCATCAGATTGGGTCATTGATATGGGGCCAGGCGGAGGCAACTCTGGAGGTCAGGTTATAGCGGCAGGTACACCGGAGCAAATCGTTAGCTCTGAAGCGTCTTGTACAGGAACCTATTTATCGATATAGATATAACTGCGCTAGGGTAGTGTCATATAACATATACGCAGTCAATGCATTTCAATTGGATGCGAAAAAAGCCGGCCAGATCCATGATGTGATCTGGCCGGCGTTCTTCTGAACCCGAGTTAAGTTTGTCTGCATTTATTCCTTGGGTCGCCTGCTTGTATACCTGCTTACGTCACCAGGCTAGGACAATCCTTCTTATTTCTTTACAGCCGTTTCAGCAAATTTTATCAAATCTTCTTTGGTGAGCGGGTTGCCCGGATTGGTTGTGATGCTATAAATATGATCCTGATCTGACCATATCAGCTTGTTTCGAACCAAGCCAGGGATCTTCTTGCCTTGTTCGGCATCGACTTCAGTTGATTTAATGTACCGGTATCCGTTGTTTGCCGTTTTTCTGCCAAGACTGTGCGCTACTTGCATTTCTAAATTGTCTTTTCCGTTTACGAATGTAAGATTGATTTCGCCCATTTCGTTCCAGTCGAATTTTTTGTAATAGACGCCTTTTCCTTGAGCTTCCGCTTCCGCTTTCACTTCTCGTTGAAACTCCTTATGATGCTTTGCAATCGGGGGTTGGATGTTTCCATTCTCAAATTTATAACCTTCAGGCAGAGCTTCCGGCTTTTGAAGCACAGGACCCTGCAGTTTGCCTGCCTGGTTTAAATAATCATCATAATTTGTGAATTTGAACATATCCAGATAATACAAGAATGCAGATCCGCCATTGAGACTTGGGTCACTTACGTACAAGAGGTACGTATCCCCTGTATTCTTTCCAATCTCCCCATTTACTTTCTGGGAGAGTTCAGCTTTTGCCTCTTCAACAGCTTCCTTACCAACCGCCGGCGTTTTCGATTCAAACCCCTGTGCGGAGTTTGTTTGGTTTGCAAATGCCTCTGTCATATTTGCGGTGCCAAACAACAACGCGATACCCGTTGCGACAACGGCTGCCTTCTTTACGTATTTCATGTGAATATTACTCCTCTCATTTATGCAAGTTTTATTTTTTTGTGAAGACCGGACGCTATCGATTGGGATCCCTTTGTGCCAGCTTCTGTGATATAAACACAGCTCAGGAAAATTTGGTTCACTATTTCGAACAATATCAGAAACAATAACAATGCGTAATGAAAATCACACTTTGTTTTGCCCCTTTGGAATCGGCATCAATGACATTTTTTAAGCGATTATTATCTATAAACACAATTGAAAGACCGCTTACGCCCATGGAGCGGTCTTCGTCATTTTCTGCCAAAATTCTTGAGTGACATGTTAAAATAGAAAAAGACATATAAACGTAGTAGGATAATTGTCATTGCAAACCTTTGGAATGAGAGGAAGGCGAGATTCAACTGATGGTTGGAATAAAAATAACATTGGCAAGTTGCATGAAAAATCAGTATGCTTATTTTACCTGAAACGATAGGACTTTAGCCCCGTACTAACAACAGCAGGGGATATTACCTAGCGCATTGGCCAATGAAACGAATATTGTATTGGTAGCAGATCCCACCATTTCGTGTGAAGGGACGCGGCAACAAAAAAACGTCTATACCTGAGAGTGGAATGAGTACATTTCTTCAGCAGCTGCTTCCAAACAGCAATTGTCTACATTACCAAAGTGTAATCATTCGCAACACGAAATAAGGTAAAATGAGATTTACCAATCAACTTATAGAAAGAATTTTTCCGGATAGGAGTAGATTATGTTTCAAAACATCATTGATTTTCTAATGGACTACGGGATTTGGGGGCTAGTCATCCACGCTTTCGCAGATGCAGTTATTTTTCCTGTACCAGCCTTCTTCTTGCAGGTGCCATTAAGCTTACTGGATCCATCCAATGCCTTATGGCTAGCAACAGCAGGATATATCGCATGTCTGCTCGGTACACCAGTAGGCTACATGATAGGTAAGCTGTTAGGCCACTCCGTCTTGGAGAAAATCCTTAAAAAATCATGGATTGACGGCGCCAATCAAATGTTTAAGAAAAATGGGGAAACTACGATTCTTATCGGCTCTTTTACTCCAATTCCGTTCAAAGTATTTACGATTCTATCCGGCTGTATGAATTTCCCACTATGGAGACTTATCGGATATGCAGCAATCGGAAGAGCAGTTAAGTTCTATGCAGTAGGTCTGCTGTTTTATTTGTATGGCAGATCTGCAGAAGGAATGGTTAAGCACGTCTCGCTGTATATCTTCCTAATTGCTGTTCCAATCTTGGTTATCTTCTTGATTATTCGCAAGAGAAGGAGAAACAAAGCTGCGGCAAAAGCAGACCAGACTGAAGGCAAAACAACATCAATCAGCGAATAAACAAAGTGAACAGGTCGACCCTATGGGTCGGCCTTTTGTTATCTTCATCAGTCGTTTAGAGTGCCTTACATAGTTGGTTGCACATAGCGTAAATCCCGTTGGCATGGTTTCATTCCAAATGGGGAGAAATCTTTTTCCTGTGTCCATCCTGCTTAACTTCGTCGAATAAATTCTCTTCTTTCTGGGGCTGCTTCGGAACAGTTTTGTTCCATGCTTTCATAATCCTTTCTAATTCTCCGATCGTCACAGGCTTAGCATGTCGTGCCAACTCGTAACCGATATGACCGCTCATTTCGATAGTCGCCGTTTTCACTTCCGACAACGAAGTAATTCCCTTTGTTCTTAATTTTGCTTCTAGCTGATCGACGGTTAGCCGCAGCTTTTTGAGACTCTTCTCAACAATAACCCCATCTTCAATCACTACCGTTGATCTCCCCACGAACCACTTCTCGACCCAATTGAACTTAATGGCAAGGAATTGAATAGTGAGGAGAAGACTAACAAAGATGCATAAGGTTATCAATGTTCGCAATAGACCGTCCCCTTTGACAGCATGTCCAATCATGGAGGCCATCGCGAGCAGCGTAATGATCTCAACGCCTGTCATTTCTCCGACCGTTTTTTTACCGAGAACGCGAAGCAGACAATAACCAAAGCTGAGAACAATGACTGCTTCCCCAATGAATGAGAAATCCATAGCATACTACCTCCAGACCCTGTCAATGATGGGAAGGCAACATCGTGCGTTCCACTGTGTTCCAGACATGAGTAGTATGCATATTTGTTCAAATTTTACTCGTAAGGTTGATGTCCCTCATTCATTTGCGTTGATTGGAGAAATTTACGGACACAGTGCTCGCAGACACAAGCCTTTCTGCGCAATTCGTGTGGAATTTCCTCTAGCAGCGCTTGCGGCACCGATAGATTCATACACCAGCATTCCTCTGGCGGACGACCGGAAGTAACCGCGCATTGATTCTCTTTACCGCATAGCGGGCATCGGGAAGGATCATTTGAAGTCATAGACATGAATCATTGCACCTCTTTATGTAAGTTTTCGAAGATTTGTACGGTACAACTAATCATAACGCAGTGAAGAGACTTTGCCCAATAAAAAGTATCACTATTAGAAAAATGAAATGATCTGGAGATGGGGATACTCATTCAACTGTTGTTCATAAATAATTCCAATTTAATCATTGCGCTTAAGCGTAAAATTCATTACTCTAAAGGGTAAGGAGGTGTTGATATGGATGATGATTTGCAGCTGAATGTTCCGCTTCTGCGTCGACGAGTTCCGAATCTTACAACAGCGGCACGAGCAGCTGGCTTGAGGGCTGCGACGGTATCTAATCTGTGTACTGGCAAAATCTCTGTTGGCCGTGCGGAAGTTAGAACGATTGTAGCCCTTGCATCGCTCGCAGGCTGCAGCCTGGATGAACTCATTATTAAGGGGAGTGGGATACGAATGATCGAAACCGGTATTAAAGCGTTGGATTTGTTGGCCCCAGTGGTACGTGGCGGTACAGTGGGCTTTGTAGCTCGTCCGAATACAGGTCAGTTGGTGCTTCTTGCTGAGCTTATGCATCGAATGAGGAAACGGAATTACGCTACCGTGTTCTGGGATCCAGAAACAGACGCACCGGGATTAAATCATGTAAAGGCACAATCCGAATGGATCTACAATGACGGAGAGGAAATTTACAATCAGATCGCCTGTATCCGTCATGAACGGGATGTCTTGCTGGGGCTTGATCGGAGCGCGGTGTTGTCTGGTGACTTGTTCAGGTTACGCGAGCGCTTGAGGGAAGCGGGGGCAAGACCGATTACGATAGCGCTTATCGATATCAAAGGCGATATGGTGGACGATCAGGACACATATGGTCCGCTTGATACGTTATGGCGCTTTGACGCTGGCTTGGCAAGTCGAAATCTATATCCAGCAATTGATCCGATTGGATCCACCTCAACGATTTTGGAGGGGGCTTACTTAGATGCGGCTCACCTAACCATTCAACAGCGGTCACGTAAATTGCTGCGTAGGTATCGAGAACTTCGCTCTGTCGTAGCCGTACAGGGCCTAGAGAAGGTACCTGATTCAGATGTTCAACATTTCAAACGAGGAGAGCGGCTTGAATCGTTCCTGGTACAGCCATTCTTTGTAGCAGAACCCTATACCCACAAAACAGGTGAATGGATCTCACTATACGACACACTTGATGATGTAAGAAGGATACTGGATGGGGAAGCAGATAACATGGAGCCCTCCGAATTGTACTTTAGAGGACGATTCGAAGTTACCCAATAACGATCTTGGAAGCCTGCCCGTGCCAAAACATTCAAACTTCTCGGATCCAATGACAAGCAGCACAGCAGTGGACGAATGTAATCGATAATGATGGAATCATCGAAGAGAAAGACGGGAATCAAACCATTCGCTTCAATCCGACCTCAGGCAGATATGAGAAGTTCCAAGGCATACAAAAGGCAACACCGCATGAATACTTGTTTTATGCATTTGAGGTTCATAAGAGAGGGTTTGGACAATAACTACTTCCTAAGTGATATTTGTATCGAGTACTGAAATAAAGCAGTAGAAGGCTGTCGATGCAATTCGACAGCTTTCTTTATTTGAAGGATATATAGTGAGGATATCTATTTTACAGGAGGTAGACATTACTGTGGAACTATCCAAATCTCAATCATCCGCACTGCAATATATTGATGCATATGCAAGCAGCCGCAAGAGTGAAGCTCTACGAACGATTTCAGACATTTTGCAACACTCAGCAGTTCCACAGCATGAATATGATCAAGCGTTACAAATGATGAGGTCATATGGCAGAGTTGCCCTTCACTTTCATCCTGATAGACCCGATCTGAACATGAAAACAGTTGCTGAAGCACTATTGGAGCAAGGAACGTATAAGAGTCAATTTGAAACATTGATCTCTAATGGAAGCGTATCGGCTTATCCCGGCGGTGAACGAGATCTGTGGGAACGAAAGATGTTCGGAGGTGCCTATCAGCTTGAAGGTTCAAGCAATAGCGAACGCCCTAAATATGGAGCGCTTAACTTGATGCTGCATCCTGACGGTCCCGCACCTCGATTCGGTTCCTGCTATTTTCTCTTGTCGCCCAAGGTTTCACAACGCTGCACCTTCACGTACATGGATTCGCATCAAGATCCACCGGAAAAGGGAACTTATGATAAGTTTGATGATATATTGGCGGCTCTGCTGACAGATGCACATAGGAATGAATTTGCTCTTGGAGAAAAAAATCTCAGTTCGCGCAAGCTAATTGATCATTTGCGGTTCAATCTGGTAAAATCTTTTCCTGATCCTTCATGCAGAGAGCCGAAGCGCAATCTGGATTACTATATTGAAGCGCAAATTCATGGCGGCATATCACTAACAGATGACGTTGACATACTAGTAGCTGATCCATCATTTCAGCATGCCTCAATTGGACGGACACTTGAGCAAATATGCCGGAATTATGCAATTGAACTGTATTGGCATAAAGGATTTGTCCTAAGGGTCGATTATGTTCCCAGCGATTTTAGAGGAGCAACGATACCTTCGCTAGCGATGCGAATTGCGCGTCATTGCAGAATTGATGCAAGCATGATAGGCGATGCTGTCATGGACTTGAAGCACAATCCTTCACGCTGGATTGATCGCGGAAGCTGCAAGGAAGTACTTCAAGAGTTAAAATTATTATGGCATGTACTCGTTAAGTACGGAAAGCCATTGTCGTAATGCAATGCCAATGAGGTGAGCATTGTTTTTATGTTATACTCCTCCATATTTATGCATTAAAAAATCTGTAGACATCAGTAAATATCTAGGCTTTTGCTTTCTGTAGGTCTTAAACGGATTGGATACGGATAAAAAATGAATAGGCATTTGGCCGATCCATTTAAAAGCACGATATAACGGACTATGAATCTGTACGATATCGAATCCCAAATGGGTGCATCCTCGATGCATCATTGTGATTCCAATAATGGCTTTAATTTCACGAAATTTTGGATGGGTATGAATGTATCGGTACACCCCGGGCAAGGACTGCTCTACCATGCGATAAATAATTCGTCCCTTCTTAACGTCGTTGTCCAGGTGAAGAAATTCCGTAAGCAAACGCACATTATGAAGATGTATTTTTACCAATAGATCACTATGCTCGATGCAGGTTCCGTCAGACAGCATGATTGACTTTCCGCGATATCGGAGTAATCTTACCCTGAAAATATTCGAAAGCGATTGTTCGGGAAAGGTCAGTCGGGTAAATGAAAAATATATCGGATCTAACAAATTCCATACGAATAATATAAGCATTTTTAATTTCATATGTCTTTTCCCCTTACCGTAGTTAGTGATTAATCTGGATTAGACAAAAGGATTTTATGCGGCAACAGGAATATTAAGCAGCATAATACAAACAAGAAGTAAAGAAATTCAAATAACAAGTTGCGCTAGAAGCTGAATTTACTTTATACTATTAAGTAACAGGGGAGGTGGCAAGGGATGGCAAAAAACTTTGCCAGAATCAGCAACGACTCATGCAAAGCCTGATTTAGGGGCGATACTTTGCATGGGGCTGGACAATACGAAGGAATGATTGTCGCCCAAGATCGCTTATATCGTTTCTAATAATGGGCTTTGCACCTTATTTCTTCAACTATTCAAAATAAGGAGCTGTAAAGCATGACAACACCATTTATTAGAAACCACCAATATAATTTGATTAAAAAGCAAGCGACTTTGCTTCAACATACTTGTCAGACAGTAGCGGATCACAAGATTGTTGATACAGTACGATACAGCGCGTTCACCAAGATTACAGAGGCGTTCCAGAGTGCAGGAGAGCAGCAGCTTCGTCTGCTTGAGCGGATTACGACACTCGACAAAACGGAAGAATTCTCTCAATTTCTGCTTTCTCTTGAACCTTACCTGATTGAGTTCGAACAGGTAACTGACAAGCAGCTGAAGAAGCTCTATCCGAAGAGTAAGAAGCTGAAGCTTCCGAATATGGAGGGACTGGATCTCCGGCATACGACGTATCTTGGATGGACGGACATTGGAACGAATCGCATGTATCTGATCTATCAGTTAGACGGACGACTTGTCGGTATTGAGGGGAAATTCACCCAAGCAAAGAAGAAGGGTACGTGCTTCCTATGCAATCGACAGGAAGAAGTGGCCTTATTTACAGCAGAAACGAAAACCAAACCAGCGAATGCTACGCCTGATTATTACAAGGCCATTGGTAATTATATGTGCATGAACAGCCATACCTGCAATCAGAACATTACGGATACGACAGCGTTGGAAATGTTTATTCGCAGCATTATTGGTTAAGTTTACGAGATAAAGAAGAAGAGGATGTCCATTCGGACATCCTCTTCTTCTATTCTCATGTTGGATGCCCTATTCTTGGGTTAACACACTTGTTATTTCCGCGGTGCATTACTCTTTAATACAGAGGCTACTTTTTTGAACTGGATATTTTCTTGGTTCATTTTGACCATCTGATCTTTTAAAACCTCAGCTGTAATTCTCCCGCCAGCACCGACATGCCCAATTGCGATACATACATCATGACGGCGGAAATGCTCGCGCATTAGCATGAACTGCTTATGAACAGCCGCCTTCGTATGTACATCATCCAGGAAGATGTGATTCTCTAGGCTGGGAACCTGCACCTCGCTTGCGATCTTGCCAACAATGCTGCGAAAATTAGTATGGCTGTCCACGAAGAAAAGCCCACGTTCTTTGCACACTTTCAACACATTTCGCATAACACGCTCATCAACTGTAGCCTTAGAACCCATATGATTGTTCATGCCTATGGCGTGGGGGACATTATCGATAGCTGCATGTACCCGTTTCTGAATTTCTGCATCACTCAGATCCGTTGTTATTGCTCCAGGCCCAAGCCAATGTTTCTTGCCTGACAATGCTTCCATCGGCATATGAACGATAACATCATGACCAGCAGCATGCGCACGCTTCGCGTCTCTTTCTGTACTTGGCATGAAGGGCATAACAGCGACAGTTACTTTATAGGGAAGCTCCATAATCTCTGTAGTACCCTTTGCGTTATTCCCGAAATCATCAATAATGATCATTGCCGTTTTTTCTCCGTGCTGCCGATCGGATAAGGATTGTACGTCAACAGGGAATAACGGCAAGCTAAGGAATGCCACTATAAGACTAAGGGCAATCCGGCATGACAAGCGTTTATTTACATCTTTCACATCAGCACCTGCTTTCTTGCTTGCTTCAATGATATCCTTGCTTATCATTGTTCATCGAAAACGTACAAACCATGCTTATTATTTTTTAGCAGAATCAGTTATTCGATGCAGGGCATAGTAAAAGGGGGCTGTATTTATGTATTTCACGAGCAGGGTGCGAAGTTTATGTGGTCGAAGTGACAAAAGGAAAAAGAGGGAGGAGTTTGTCGTTAACATGTATAGATGGTTTGTTATCCCTATATTCGTTATCGTTTGTGTTGCTGTATCCTCCATACCGCAATACGCATTCTCCGCAGAACAGCAAACAGTAGATAATGAGCTTACAACATTTATTCAGCAATTATTTGCGAATCGAGCCAAATATTTACTTCGTCAGGAAGATGGGCTGCTCCGCGATTTTTATATGCCTGAACGCGCATCAAGCATGAGGGCGATGAAGCATGAACAGATGCGTGCACAATATGTACAAACGTGGGTGAAGCATAGGCAACTTCAATTGGCGGATGCTGCTAGCAGTCCAAGAGTAATTCGGGCGAAAAAACGTAATGATCAGGTATTTGTCTCCGCTGTAGATTCATTGCGTCTCGGATATACGTACAATCAACCGTCAAGTCAAGTCGAGCACTTCGGGATAGGTACGCGGCATGCGCTTACCCTGATAAGGAAGAATGGATCGTGGAAGGTACTACGAGAATGGTATTTAGACCCTCTGGAAGAGAATCCTGATCTAATCCCGAAATTAACCGAGTTACCGCGCAATTCAGCGTCTAATCGGGTTAATGCCAAGACAAACCAAGCATCGGGTCTACATTCAACTTCAACTCGCTACAACCGTGATAAGGCTATTGATTATGCGAATAAATACGCAGGAATAGCTTGGGGGGCTGGTAACAATCATCGCTACAATCCCAGATATCGGGATTATACCGGGCAAGGAGGGGATTGTACGAATTTTGCTTCCCAATGTATTGGCGATCAAGAAGGCGGCGGATTGCGCATGAAGGGTGGATGGCATCACTATCGCTCAGGAGGCAGTAAAGCATGGGTACAGACCGATGCTTTCAAAAACTTCCTCATATATAGCGGGTACGGCAAAGTCATCAAAAAAGGAACCTACACTACAATTGTCCAGACCAGCAATCAGCATCCAAACGGCGCTTGGGCTGGTCTTAAGGCGGGAGACCTGATTGGGTACGAGCTTAATGGCGATATCGATCATTTTTCGATTGTAGTTGGCTTTGATGCTCAAGGTTACCCGCTCGTGAATTCACACACTGCCGATCGTTACCGAGTACCTTTTGATCTAGGCTGGGATAAATATACGATGTACTGGCTCATCCATATCCGTGATTAGCTTGGCAGAACTGGTCAGCACTTCGGCACATACCTCGTCCACTCCGATCATACAATGATGAGGACAAGAAGGAGAGGTCGGAAGGTGAACGAATGTTGTTGTCATCACTCGTAAAGCAAACTGCACTTCGAAGTGCAGTTCTCGTCATTGGTAAAGGAATAGGCCTTGCAGGCAGAGTAGTCATAACAAGAATGCTCGGTGCAGAAGGCATTGGGTTATACCAGATCGCCTATTCCTTCTTTGGCATGGCCTTGATGGTTATTTCCGGAGGGTTGCCTACTACGCTCGCCTTATTCACAGCGAAGCAGACTGATCGAGGTTGGAGGGTATTCCAGCTTTTATCCGTTTATACTGCATTGATTGGGATGGGGCTCGCATTTTGGACACAATACTATGCGAACAACATTGCTGTGCTAATTGGAGATGTTGAACTTGCATGGGCGCTGCGAGCCCTAGCCCCGGCATTAATCGCTGTACCACTTCTCCAATTAGCACGCGGTTATATGCAGGGAATCCGTAGCTACGAAGCGATTTCCTTGTCCGAATTAACGGAGCAAGCAGTGCGGATTACGGTACTGATTACTTTCGTAAGCCTGTACGCGGCTCAAGGAGTAGGTCGAGCCATAGGCTACGGGTTGTATGGCACGACGATTGCAGCTATTGCTTCGTTTTTGTTTTTGACGATATATGCATCTTCCACACGGCGTGCGGCGATAATGATCACATATTCCCCATTGAGCAAAGAAGGGTTAGGCCTTTTTCTAAGATCCTCCTTCGTTATCGGTTGCACGCGAATGCTTGTACCACTTTCAGACTTCATTGACTCCATCCTTATTCCAAACAGACTGCAGGCTGCAGGGTATTCTATACCAGATTCAATCGCGATGTATGGCATTATTACAGGAATGGCTGCTGTCATCGTCTATATGCCGACGATGATAACGGCCTCTGTCTCTTATACAGTAACGATGAAGATAGCAGCGAAGCACGAAGCAGGCATGGAGAGCGGGCGTGATATCGAACGAATTCTCCGATTTGTCTGGACATGGGGAATCATTAGCGGACTTTTTATTTTCCTGTATGCAAAGGAAGCGGCAATACTCCTATTCGGCGTGGAAGCTGCAGCTGAGCCTATTCGATACCTATGTGCAATCCCTCTTATTGTTGGGTTGCGTGAACTTACCACGAGTATCCTGTGGGCCCAAGAGCGCAAGCGGACTCCATTAACGGGACTTGCACTGGGAATCGGCCTATCCGTCTTGCTTCAATTCGTTATTGTTGCAATTCCAGGGTTTGGGTACAGAGGAGCTGCGATTGGAATTCTTCTTATGGAAACGGTAGCCGTTCTTTGGAATTTGCATGCGCTTCGGAATGCTAACGTAACCTTATTCACAATTAAGTGGGTAGGATGGGATCTCATATTGTTTTCTTGTATCATGTTTGTCCTCATATCGCCCTTTATTAAGGAAGGGCAACTAATAATGATTGTTCTAAGTGCACTTTTCTATTGGATAAGCGCAGCTTTCCTTATCGTTATAAGATACCGCAAGTAGAAATTTGCAGAATGATAGAGAGATAGGGAGCCCCCTGTGTTCCATATCATGTTAAAAATTCACACAGGGGCTTGATTTCGTTCTCATCAGACTACAGGAAGAATGGAAGTAAAAATAAGTCATCAATGAACCCAAATGGGATTCGGCGAGGGAAAAAGCGGCGTCTAGGGAAAAAACCAGGCTGAAACCATAATTGTTTACACAATTCCAACTCACTTGATGATAGTAATTGGGATCCATAAGTGCCTCCTTGTAAATATCAGTCATCTCAGCATCAGTCTATCCGCGAATCCCCATATTGCTCACGGCTATAGCCCAAATTCAATAGAAACAAAACAAATCCATTTTCTTCTGTCACAAACAGCTGTGCTATGTCGTTCTATGTGCAAATCGATCTTAAGGAGAGAAGCACATGAGAGAACAGACATGCATCATTATTGGAGGCGGCTATGCCGGATTAAATGCTGCACACGCGATGTCAAGTAGTATGAAGGGCATGAAAGACTCCTACCTTCATATTTTTCTTATTGACCAGCAAGCACATCATTTGCGTAAAGTACTCCTTTTCAAGCCTACAGCCACAGACTCGACCATTAGGGTTCCATGGCCGGATGTATTGCCTAGCAGAGTTACATTCATTCAAGGGAGTGTTACTTCCATACAAGGAGCCAACAAGCATGTACTATACGAAGGCCGGGATGGCCAATTACATCGTATCTCATATGACTTTCTCATTGTTGCTCTTGGGAGTACTATTCGTAAACCGGCTGAAGAACAAGGAGGAATTGCGCTTACCCATGATCATGCAGCATTGCAGATCCAACAGCAATGGCGAAGCAATATTCAGAAGGCGGCAGGAAAACAAGATCAGCTCGAACGCAAGCGTCTCATGTCCGTTGCTGTAGTAGGAGCAGGAATTAGTGGCATTGAGACTGCTGCCGAATTAGCATACGCAATGCGAATGGAAGCTATTGAGCTGGGATTAACTTCGGATGAGGTTCGGGTATTTTTAATAAATTCGCAGGAGCGGTTGTTTACCGAAGGCCCATTGAAGGTAGCTGCCCAGTTGGAAGGCGCGCTGTACGAGTTAGGTGTTACTGTAATTCACCACAGTCGAGCAAGTCATGCAAGGGATGGTATGCTGCACCTTGATGGCTGTGATCCGCTGCCAGTGGGCTTATGTATTTGGACACTGGGACTTCAGCCTAATCCAGTCCTTCGTTCACTTGGTTTACCCGTAACTGAAGAAGGGAAAGTCATCGTAGATGCAAGTTATCGAGTTCATGGCCTCCCGGGAGTATATAGTATCGGTGATTGTGCGCATATCGTTGACCCGAAGAATGGTAGACCAGATCGTATGACGTGCAAGGAAGCTATTCCACAAGCGAATCGGCTAGCCAAAATCATAGCAGCAGACATTGCGCATCGTCCTGCTCCATCCCACCAATCTTATATGGAGCTATTTTGTATTGGCTTAGGCCCTGAACGCGGATTAGTGTGGTGTCGGCAATGGGGAATTGATATCGTATTGACAGGCAAATTCGGCTGGAAGATACGAAAGTTCACCTGGGATTCTGCTAGTTTGATAAAATAAAGCCATCAATTGTGATTACAGGGAGAAGGACAATATGGATACGACAGAACTTTATCATCAATATAAAGCACTGCTGTTCACACTTGCCTATCAGTTGACAGGTTCAACCATTGACGCAGAAGATGTCGTGCAAGAGGTATTTGTCAAGATCCATAAGTTGAACGGAATTGAGCTTGAGCAACCGAAGGCTTATTTATGCAAAATGGTTACAAATCAGTGCTATGATTTGCTTAAATCGGCTCAGCGCCGACGAGAGCAATATTTCGGTACTTGGCTGCCAGAGCCTGTTGCGACAACCTACGAGGATCCGATGAATTCAATTGTACGTTCTGATTTGCTATCCTACGCGATGCTTGTGCTGCTTGAACGATTAGCGCCTGTGGAACGCACGATCTTCATCTTGCGTGAAGCGCTCGGGTTCGACTATCCCGCAATTGCACAAATTGTGAATAAAAATGAGGCGAATTGCCGCAAGTTGTTAAGCCGAGCCCGCAAAAAGATGGGAATTTCGGAGGAGGAGCCGATCCCTCATGAGCTGGCTAGTGAGGAATGGGTAATGCGTTTATTACAAGCACTGAGGTCGAATAGCGTGGATGCCGTCGTGTCTATGCTGCATGAAGATATCGTTGTTCTGTCTGATGGAGGCGGCAAGGTGTCGGCTGCTGCACATCCAATTACAACGCCAGAACGAGTCGCACAATTCCTCATCTTACTTATGAAGAAGACTGTCCAACAAGAGAACCTGTTGCATTATGAAATTACCTCTATTAATGGGCAAGCGGGAGTGATCGTTCATACCGATGGACGACCTGACACCGTTATCCTGCTTCATTCGGAGGGGGCTGCCATTCGCACTATCTATTTCGTACGCAACCCAGATAAGCTTGTACGACTCTAATTGTGGATATTTGCTCACAAATTTATTTCTAGGCTGAGAGCCGATCCCTCATTTGCAGAAGCATCTACACGTAGGCGAATCGGCTCTATAATAATAAAGAGTTGACAACAATATAGTTAGGAGCCATACTATATACATGACCAATCAACCATTATTTACTAAGAGCAATGAAACCGCACCTACACTCATTCAATCCAAGCGGCAGATTGATCGCTACAACCTCGACGTCGACGCACAAGCCATTCTTGTTGCTGCTCGCTTAATGGAGGCTGGCGCGAAGCTAGGACATGCGGCAGAAGTTCATTTCTCCAGATTCGGACTATCAACAGGTCGATATCGCTTGTTAGCCGACTTGGAGGACAATGGGGGAGAGGAGCTGCCATCGCAATTAGCCAACAACCTCGGTGTGACTCGTGCGACTGTCACGGGCTTAATTGATACCTTGGAACGCGATGGTCTCGTCACTCGGCGTATTAGTGCATCAGACGGTAGGCAAAAGTCAGTTGTTCTCACAGATCAAGGAGCTAATAAGCTCCGTGAGATGGCACCGGAACATTTTGCAAGGCTGGAAGCCATGGTAGGACTGCTTACTGCTGAAGAGCGCACCGTGTTTCTCGACCTACTCGGAAGGGTTACCGAAGGAATTTCAGCACTTACCGTGGAATCTATCGTCTAAACAGGGACAGTGGATGATCGTGAAAGGGGCTAGTCTTGACTAGCCCTCCTTTCCACCCATATAGTTAGGAACCTAATTATATGAGGTGTAGGAGTGAGCAATTTTTTTAACAGAAAGGGTGAAGACAAACATTGAACAGATCAAATGATGCAAGTGAGACCAAGGATGGTAGTAATAGGATATCTAAGCCTTCTGTTCTCTGGCGCGATATCATGATAGCTTATGCTGCGCCGGCGTTGATGGCCGGGATTGGAGGAGTGGTGATCGGTGACCAGATTCTGTTCATTGCCGCCTTTACTTCGATAGGAGGGATATCTGCAGTAACAGCATGGATCATTGGTCGTTGGCTGCAAGATTGGGGATTACATACACAATGGTTGAACAGGTCGCATCTTCTTGTCATTGCAACGATATTCGCCTTTTTAGGAGTAGCAACAGGGTTGCTGATAGCTTTGGTTGTTACAGAACTGTCGATTTATGCATTTTCACAAGAGATTGCATGGTTGGATCGGGTGTGGATAGATTTCCCTCTATCTGTCACGATAGCGAGCACAACTACAGTATGCCGCTGGTATAAGGCAACACACAAACATACATCGAACAGGAGCGTGTAAGAAATGATCGTAGTAATCGGTGCAACAGGAACCATCGGCAGAGAACTGCTAAACAGTCTGATTCAAGCAAACGTACCCGTACGGGCCATCAGCAGAGAGCCGGACAAACTCCGGATTCAATTGGGTGCGGGTGACCATAGACAGGTGGAGATTGTCCAGGCAGATGCATCCGACGCATCAGCATTGCGTTCTGCATTTCAAGGGGCGAGCCAACTTTTTCTGTCCATGTCGAATAGTCCAAGACAAGTGGAATTAGAGAGCACTGTCATACGAACGGCTATCGAAGCCGGCATTGAGCATATTGTAAAGATTTCTAGCCCGCTGTATAACGCTCTTGCTCCAGTGGAGATTGCAAGATGGCATCTGGAAATTGAATCCTTGCTCAACGATTCAGGTATATTGCATACCGTACTGCGACCCTATGGTTTTATGCAGAACTTACTGCGATTGACAGGATCGATTCGCAAGCACAATGCCTTCTACGGCTCAATGGGGAACTCAGCATGTAACTACATCGATTGCCGAGATATTGCGGATGTCGCCGCAGAAGTACTGACGAATCACAAGAAAGCAGGACGCATCTATACACTCACTGGTTCAGAAGTGTTCAATTATGAACAAATTGCGGCCAAATTCACAGTAATGCTCGGTCGTCCTATTACGTATATCAACATGGATTCGAACACACAGCGCCGTTCCTTAATGGAACAAGATCATATGCCGCTATGGCTTGCGAATCACGTTGTAGAGATTCAAGCCATGTCTGCAGCCATTCTGGAGCATCCTACAGATACAGTTGCTCGATTGCTCGGCCAAGCACCGAGAACGCTCGATAACTTTCTCGAAGAACATATCGGCCTATTCCAGTAGTAGTAGATGCATTTCGCCGCTTTTGATTTCTTACTTATACCAGTTGTAATATTTTCTATATAATTTATAAAAATTGATCGATTAACATAATCTTCGCATGAACATAAGTTTCCCTTAACATACGAGCCCCATAATAATGTTGAACGGAGAGGTGCAATCCCCCGCATCACAAAATGAGGAGGCGAAGAAGAATGAATATGCTAACTGTGTTGAAACGCAAATGGTTCAAAGTCGTACTTGCTGCATTAATCGCACTGCCTACGTTGTCCTTGGGAGCAGGGTCTAACGCTTATGCGGAGGGGCCAGCCGATCCGGCGCCGTATATCACGGCAAAGGGTACACCGAACGGCAAGAAAGTATTGTTCGATAATACTCACGGTCAAACGGCTGGCGCAGCAGACTGGGTAATTGATGGCGGCTTCTCAGATTTCGCTAACGGCATTGCAGACAAAGGCTATGAGGTTAAGGAATTGCGCAAGTCTACGCCAATCACTTATGATGATCTGAAAGATTATCAAGTGTTTGTTATTGGCGAGGCCAACATTCCGTATAAGACATCCGAGCAAGCAGCAATGTTGCAGTATGTCAACAGAGGGGGCAGCATCTTCTTCATCGCAGACCATTACAATGCGGATCGCAACAAGAACCGCTGGGACGCTTCTGAAGCATTTAACGGCTACCGCCGTGGAGCATGGAGCAACCCAGCACAAGGGATGAGCACAGAGGAGGCCAACTCAGCTGCTATGCAGGATGTTGCAAGCTCCGATTGGCTGTCCGACAACTTCGGTGTTCGTATTCGCTACAATGCACTCGGTGACATTAATGCTAACGTGATTGTCGATCCACAGCAAGCATTCGGCATTACGAATCAAGTAAGCAGTGTTGCCATGCATGCGGGTTCAACGGTTGCAATTACAAATCCGCAAATTGCGAAAGGCATCGTGTACTTGCCTGCGGTAAGCAGCAGCCAGAAATGGCCAAATGCAGTAGATCAAGGCGTATATAACGGAGGCGGTGTCGCAGAAGGGGCTTATGTATCTATCTCGAAGGTCGGGTTAGGGAAAGCCGCTGTCATTGGTGATTCCTCTCCAGTAGAAGATGCAACACCGAAATATTTGCGCGAAGAGAATGGACAGACGAAAAAAACATATGATGGCTACAAAGAGCAGGATGATGCCGCACTGCTCATGAACCTTATTGACTGGCTTGCCGAGCAGGAGTCATACACAAGCTTCACACAGGTGCCAGGACTGCAGCTTGACACACCAACTGCATTGCTGCCGTTCGAGACACCGCAGCTCAGTACAGAGCCGCAGCCTGAGCCGTGGGCGGCACCTGCAGCGGGCTACAAATGGTGGGATTCTTCCACATTCAAGAAAGGCTCATATGGCGCTCCAAGTGGGGGACAGAACCCATCTGGCAATCCTGCGATGACACATCCTGCAACGGTAACTGCAGCCACGCCATTCAATGTAACGATTACAGCAGGCGGCTTAGCGCCGAACAGCAGCATTACGCTTCAGATCGGCGTATATTTAACGGGGGGGCAGCAAGTCGGTCAAGTGCAGCAAGATAATGGTAGTTGGCCTACCGGATATGGCTATAACAGCGTCACACTCACAGCGGATAGCACTGGTACTGCCGTGAAGACATTCCAAGTGCGGACACAATCAGGCAAGAGCGGGGCAGCCAGCATTCGTCTCCGCAAGGATAGCAGCAATGTATATCAAACTAATCCAATTACAATTGCACCTTAAGCTATAAATGTCATGAATTGTCTGACATAGCAAGATCGTGTAGAGAAGTCCCGGCGCGGTTGCCAGGGCTTCTCTATCCTTTCTTTCGAAAGACACCAGTCAAGATAGGGTAGATGCGTCCAACACAGATGAGGAGAATCCATATGAGCAATGAAACAGCAGCACCTCTTCGCGAAACCAGTGATTCTTGCATAGTAGCCATTATACATACAAGTGACATTCACGGAACCGTTATGCCTTATCGTTATGCGGATCAGCAGCATATTGAAGCAGGGTTAGCCAGAATGGCGACCGCTATTGACACTCTGCGCCATCAGTATAAGGAATCTGTACTGATCGACAATGGCGATCTGCTTCAAGGCACACCGCTAACCTATTATCATGCTCGCATACAACCAGAGCTGCCTAATCCAATGGTCGCCTGCATGAATCAGATCAAGGCAGATGCTGCCGTCATCGGGAACCATGAATTTAACTATGGGCTTCCCTATTTGAAGCAGGCGATTAAGGAGTCTCAGTTTCCATGGCTCAGCGCAAATCTGCTTCGAGCAGAAGACGGAGAGCCTTACTTTGGCAAGCCCTATATTGTAAAGGAGTATGCGAATGGACTTAAGATTGGCATATTGGGCCTAACAACCCGGTATATTCCGAACTGGGAATTGCCGCAGCATATTGCAGGAATTTGCTTCGAAGACGCGGTTGTAGCGGCGAAACGCTGGGTGAACATTCTTCGAAATGAAGAGGAGGTTGATCTCGTTGTCGTTTCCTACCACGGCGGATTCGAGCGGGACATGCATACTGGTGTACTAACAGAAGCTGATACGGGTGAAAATCAAGGCTATCGAATTTGCATGGACGTTCCCGGAATCGACATCTTGTTAACCGGTCATCAGCACCGAATGATTGTAGATGAGCAGGTGAACGGGGTATGGATCGCGCAACCGAGCTCCCATGGGCAAGGAATCGGATTCATGGAGATCGGTATGACCAAGCTTGAGGGGAAATGGGCACTAGAACAATGTCAATCTCAGTTCATTTCTGTAGAGGGAACAGTCCCGGACGAACGTATCTTGGAAGCGATCCATGACATCGAACAGAAGGTTCAACACTGGCTGGATCAACCGATTGGTACTATGGAAGGCAATATGTTGGTCGATGATCCGTCGCAAGTCCGGCTTGCAGACCATCCGTTGATCGCATTCATTAATCGGGTTCAAATGGAATACGGATGTGCCGAAATATCGAATACCGCTCTCTTCGATGATAGTGCGCCAGGATTCTATGGAGAGATTACGATGCGACAGGTGCTGGCCAACTATATGTATCCGAATACGCTAAGAGTCATTCGCGTCTCGGGTCAAGATATTAAGGACGCCTTGGAGCAATCTGCCTCTTATTTTGCATTATCGGAACAAGGGAATCACATACAGGTTAGTGAAGCATTCTTATATCCGAAGCCCCAGCATTATAATTATGATATGTGGTCAGGCATTGAATATGAGATTCAAGTCTCACGACCGATAGGACAGCGCGTTACTACGCTAACCGTTGGTGGCGCGCCAATTGAGATGAACGCTGAATATGATGTGGCTATGAACAATTATCGAGCCGGGGGCGGGGGGAATTACGTCATGTTCGCCAATAAGCCAATTGTGCTTGATCTGCCGACAGATATGGCTGAATTAATCGTGGATTATATTATGAAGCGGGGAACCATTACAGCCGAGTACAGTCATAATTGGAGAGTTGTCTTGTAGGATTTGAAGCAAAATACCATCTTTCAAATCCGAACAAAGGTTATGACTACGAACTAAGTGAGGCTGCTTGAACAGCTTCCCTTGTTTTTTGGGATTCACTCACTTAGAAGCATTTCGCAACCGCACATTCGGATATTCGCCGACATATAAAAGAAACAGCATGCACCCTATCGTCTCAGAATGACGATAGGGTGCATAAGCAGTATCTTGGAAGCATCCTAAAACAGCTAATGTGAAGAGTGCAGACCCACGGTCATTCTACCAATCCAAGATGTACATAAATAGGGAAGGAAACAACGCCATTTGGCTCTAGATGGTGATCGCGTTGATAACGCTTGAGGGCCTGCGTCGTGCTTGATCTGAACTTGCCGTCACACCTTCCTGTGTAATATCCTGCACTTTGCAGCCTCGACTGAATCAATTGCACATCTCCGCCAACATCACCTTCCGCTAAATCGCGTGGATTATGCCTCAAATCACCCAGTGCATGTCCCATAATCGTTACTTTCGTGCCAATCGGAATCATCTCATACAATTCAATAACATCTTTATTGCGCATACGAATACAACCATGACTCGCGTGACGTCCAATGGAATAGGGCTTATTGGTACCATGGATACCATAGTACCCCCATGTCACATTCAAGCCGAGCCAACGAGGGCCGAATGATGGCCCCCAGTTCTCCCCCTTAAATATGATACGGAATTCACCCGCGGGAGTTGGGGTAGCGGGATCACCAACTGCGATATGATAAGACTTGATTGTCTTGTTATGCTGTTGCACAACAAGGCGATGAAGGTGGGGGAAGATGATGATCGAGTAGTCATCTCGCTTCGATTCAACGGTATTCAAAGGTTTTGCTTCAACCATATTTGGCACGAGGGTGACCATTGCACATGGAATGGATATACTTAACAGCAATAGCCGACATAAAAGTACATAAGCATGTAAATTCATCGATTTATTTCTCCATAAGGTTTTACACTACGCTGGGGATAGTTTCTCCGTTATTGCGAAATTTATACAATTAAAGCTGAAATCTCGATATTTACAAGAAAATATCAAATGTACAATTCTTTTTAGAAAACATTTGATTGACCCTCTTTCCAATGACATGTTTCAATGTGCTAGTAGATGAATTTGACAGGGAAGGGCGAGTCTGATGAATGATTGGTCACTTACACATCCTCAACTTAGAATTTGGTACATGGAGAATATGCAGCCGAATACAAGCTCAGGCATTATTTCAGTATCGTTGCGGCTGAAGTCGAAACAAGGCAATCTGGAGATTCCTTTCCTGCAGCAAGCTGTAAATGAGATCTTAAGACGAAATGAAGTTCTGCGTCTTCGTATCGTAGAGAGGGACGGACAAGAGCCAAGACAATACATCAGCGAGTATCAAAGCTATGAGGTTCCAGTTATTGATGCTGTCGGTATTGACGTACAATCATGGGAGAAGGCGAGAGCTCAGATGCCAATGCCGTGGAAGGATACCGATCTATTTGAGTTCATTCTGTTGCGGATAAATGCTACCGATTGTGTATTATACCAGCGTTTCCACCATTTCATTCACGATGGAATCTCCCAGCAGCTTATCATTGATGATATTCTTTCTTATTACAGTTGCCTTGTTCAAGGCGCAGCCTTGCCTGAGCCACATCGACCTTCCTACTTGCAGTTCATCGCTAGTGAGCTGGAATACGAGCAATCTGAGCGCCGGGAGAAAGACAGACAATATTGGCTGCAGGAATTTGAAGCACATCGCTCTGACAGCGCACATACAATCTCGCCACTCCAACTGCATGATCCTACCTGTAAATCCAATCGTATATCTTATCCGTTGTCTGCAACCATGCAGCAGCACGTATATCAATTCTGCGAGAAGCATCAAGTAAGTCTATTTACGTTATTCACCGCACTACTCGCCATTTATTTATACAAGTGGAATGGGAACCAAAATCAAGTCGTCGGCACGACATTAAGCAATCGAACGAATAGAGCAGAGAAAAACATGTTAGGTATGTTCGTCAGCACCGTGCCACTCTGCCTCCAGATAGAAGGGGAACAAGACAGGATCTCCTTCATTAAGCAAGTGAACAAAAAGCAATTCTCAGCGGCAAGGCATCAGAAATACCCATTCAATGAGCTTGTGCAGGACATTCGTTCCAAGACAGGCGACAGCTCGCCTCTCTTTCACGCATCCATTGAATATCGAGAGACGGATACGTCGAATGTAAACAGCAATGAGCACGTTCAATATGAATGGGAGCACATCCATTGTGGCTATGAGGAAAATGACTTCCTGCTCCGGGTACAGCGAGTCGCGGCGACAAACGCATTGTCCCTGCACTTTGATTATCAGATAGCTAAATTCAGTCCAGAAGAAATACAACGACAGCTTGAACAGTATGTATATGTAATCGAAGAAGTGCTTGCACAGCCTAAACGCTCTATCGACTCAATCGAAATTTGCACGCCTGAGCAGCGTGCAGAGCTGATGACTTCCTTTCAGGCAGCTAAAACACAAGAGTCCAATCCCACTCTCTTAGTCGTCCAAGCGTTCAATGAGCAGTGCGATCGAACCCCAGAAGCTATAGCCATTCGATGCGACCAGAAATCCATCACTTATCGAGAATTAAGTACCAGAGCTGACCGATTGAGTGCGCATCTAAGGAATAAGGCTATCGGGCAGGACGATGTCGTAGGCATCCTGATGGAGCGATCTATCGATACCATTGTCAGCATGCTCGGGATATGGAGAGCTGGGGCGGCCTACATTCCGCTAGACCCTGCACTCCCTCATGAACGAATCTCATTTATGCTTACAGACAGCAGTGTCAAAGTCATCGTTACGCATCGAGGCCTAGAAAGGCGTTTCCAAATCGATAGAGCATATGAATGGTTGGATCTAGATAAATGCACCGCAGACAGCGACAAGCAAGAAAGTAGGCAAGAAAGCCAGCTATTAAATGACATTTCAAAATATGACATTCAAGTCACTCACCCTGCTCCAAACAGCCTTGCATATATCATCTATACCTCCGGGTCGACCGGCAATCCGAAGGGGGTTATGATCGAGCATCAATCATTCGGCAGCGCTCTGCATTATCGGAACCAAGAATACAAGACAAGGGTAGGAGACACCGTGCTCCCGTTGATTTCCTTCGCGTTCGATGGTTTTGTGGCGACGTGCTGGTCACCGCTTATTACGGGAGCGACAGTTGTGCTGGCAGTTGAGGAGGCGATGAAAGACTTCTATGCCCTACGTAACTTGATTATACAAGAGAAGGTCTATCAAATTATTTCCACACCAAGCCTATATGGGTCTTTACTCACAGGATTATCAACAGAAGATATGTCGAGTCTTCGGATTGTTACCTTAGCAGGCGAGCGGGTCAGTGATGCGGTGATAGAGAGAAGCAAGCAGCTTCAGTCCGACACTGAAATTGTAATTGAATACGGCCCTTCCGAGAACAGCGTTGTCACGTCAATCAAGAAAGACGCGCAAGCGGGAGGAGCCTATAGCATTGGCAGACCGTTAGCGAATAGCTTCGTATATATCGTGAATGAGCATCTTCAGCTGCAGCCAATTGGGGCACAAGGACAGCTATGTATCACCGGAATAGGACTTGCTCGCGGATATCTCAATCTACCGGAGCAATCAGAGCAGCGCTTCATAGCGAACCCCTTCTTCGACTCGGATGGATGGAAGCGAATGTACTTGACCGGTGATTATGCCAGATGGCTTCCTAACGGGGAACTCGAATTCATTGGACGAACAGACGACCAAGTGAAAATTCGTGGTTATCGAATTGAAATTGGTGAAATTGAATCGCAGCTGCAGCGCTTGCCAGGCATTCAAGAAGCTGCCGTGCTCACGGTCAAGCAAGGTGCGTCCGACTCGACGCTATCTGCCTATATTGTCACGGATCAAGAACTCGTGATCTCAGACATCCGCACTCAGCTGCTGAATCAGCTTCCTAGCTATATGGTTCCTGCACACTTCATGAAGATTGATAGCATGCCGCTAACACACAATGGCAAGATTGACCGCAAGGCACTGCTTCACATGACCGCACTGTCTTCTGGTAATCAACCGTATATTGCGCCTGCTACCGAACGTGAGCAGCTGCTAGCGGAGCTGTGGGCAGAGACGCTAAATAGGCACCCAATCGGGTTACACCACAGCTTCTGGGAACTCGGCGGCGATTCCATCAAAGCGCTTCAACTTATGGGGCGATTGCATCAGTTCGGGTATACCTTGACAGTAAAGGAACTTCATTCATATCCAACGTTGGGTGAGGCAGCCGCCCGCATGAGATTTACAGACAAGCGCCCCCAGAACGAGATCATCACTGGAGTCGTTCCATTTACACCTATACAACAGTGGTTCTGGGAGCAGCGGTTCGCGAACCCGCATCATTGGAACCAGTCATTCGTCATATTCAGTAAGACGAGATTTGTGCAAGAGCACATCGAACATGTATTTGACCATCTTGTTCTTCACCATGATGCATTGCGAATGACCTATCGCTCAGAAGGGAAGTCGATCGTTCAGACCATCCGCCAGCCGGATGAAGGGCCCTTCTATCATTTCGTATCATACGATCTAGAAGATGCTGACCATCCTGAGCGAGAAATGGAACAGATTGCAACTCAACTGCAGCAGAGTATTAATCTCTACAAGGGCCCAATTGTCAAGCTTGGTCTATTTCGTATGAAGGGTGGGGATCACCTGCTGCTCACGATTCATCATCTGATTGTAGACGGATATGCTTGGCGTGTGCTCCTCGAAGATTTTGCTGATGAATATGATCAGCTGGTGAACGGACATCCACTGCGTGTTAGGCCAAAGTCAACTTCTCTGAAGCAGTGGGCAGAGAGACTACTCACCTATGCTCAGCAGGATGAGGTTATTCAGGAACTACCTTATTGGCTTGCGCTTGAACAATATTCTGGAGATCCATTACCGCTTGGTATACGCAGCGATGTGCAAGCTGCCGATTTTGGCGTATGGAGCGATAATGGCATGATTGCGGTTGAATTCTCTTCGGAAGCAACCGACACACTGCTTCGGAGCAATAATACGCCAGCAAGCTCGGATGCATATGACCTTATGCTAACTGCATTCGGAGTGGCGCTTGCGGATTGGAGTGGCGGACGCACATTTCGCTTGGATGTTGAAGGCCATGGAAGAGAAGCAATCGGGGATGAGATCGAGGTGTCGCGTACGATCGGCTGGTTCATGACGATGTATCCAATCATTCTCGATATGTCACGAGTCGATTCCCTTCCCGCAGCTGTCGAACAGACTCGGCAAATGCTGCGCAGCATTCCGAACAAGGGAATGAATTATGGGGTACTGAAGTATTTGACCAAGCATGAGTCAGCAAGCGGTACAGCAATTTTGGAGAGGAAGGCAAATATAAATTTCAATTATATGGGTCAATTCGGTAAAGAGCTGACTAATGAAAAATTTACGTTCTCAGCGATGCCGCCAGGTGATACGATAGGACTGGACAATGGACGAATGTATCAATTAGAGGCGGTTGCCATGATTGTAGCAGGGCAGCTTGTCGTTCGGTTCGTGTACAGCAGACGGGACTATGAGCATTCCAATATTCAGGTGCTCGTCAATCGATATAAGGCCCGTCTCGAAGCATTGCTTGAATTACACAAGCACGGATATGCATCAGGGCCGAGTTCCAGTCTAACCGTCTAAGCGTAACAGAGACCGATGCTGCTTCGACTATATCCGTATCTTCATCCGAATAAGTAGGAATGAGATAGCCTGAGTCATCACAAGTAAGATGGGAAAGTCCTCCTATTATCCATTGAATGTGACGCAATCCACAATTAAATCGGATAGTCATGAAAAAAAGGTCGAGCGCAGGGCGCCTTATTACCCTGAACTCGACCTTTCTCTTATTAGATAGGATCCCGCAGAAGGTAAGCTAACGAATTGGACAGCCTCATTACGTGGTTATCGTCATATTACTCAGCTCGATCTTGTTGTCGCTGCTCCGTTTTGACAGCGCCAATCGTACTTCCTGCTGTAATCCGTATCAACTTCGCTTTAGACACTCCAATTTGTTGTGATGTATAGATACCCGTATGACCTGAAAATAAATAGCTGATTAAGCAGGCGATAAACATATAAATGGCGCCCTCAGAACCGAACAATTCAATTCCCATCAGGAAGCAGGCGAGCGGTGTGTTCGTTGCTCCACAAAATACGGCAATAAATCCTAGTGCAGCCAAGAAGGGGGCATCCAACTGCAAGAAGCCCGACAATGCATTGCCTAATGTAGCTCCGATAGCGAATAATGGAGTAACCTCACCACCCTGAAAGCCTGCACCTAACGTAAACGAAGTGAAGATAAGCTTCCCAAGAAAGGCAAATGGAGATACGTCCTCCGTAAATGAGCTCTGAATAAGCGGAATACCTAAGCCAAGATAATCGCGTGATCCAACGAAATACACGAATACGATTATAACTAGCCCGCCTACCGCACTTTTAAGCATCGGATTTGCGAATAGCTTGGCATACCCTTTTTTCAAATAGTGGGTCAGTTGACTGAACAGCCGGCTCGTGAGTCCGAACAAGATGGAGGCCAGCACAACCTTTCCCAGTACAAGCAGCGATAACTTAGGAAATTCATTGACGACGTAATGGACATGTGATACTCCCCATACTGACGAGGTGACAATATTCCCCACAAAACTCGCTACGAATGCAGGAACCAGGGCCTCGTGACGGATGAGTCCGATGGCCAGCACCTCAAGTCCAAATACTGTACCCGCAAGCGGGGTGCCGAATATAGAACCGAACCCACCGCTAATGCCGCAGATGAGAAGAATTCTACGATCCGTCTGATCGACTCGCAGCATTTTGCCAAGCCAATCGGATAAGCTGCCGCCCATCTGGACTGCCGTCCCTTCACGGCCTGCGGAGCCGCCGAACAGATGCGTAACGAGCGTACCGAACAAGACTAGCGGCGCCATACGCAGTGGAATCGCTTCTTTGCCATCATGAATCTGTTCAATAATAAGATTGTTGCCTTTCGCGCTGTTCTTACCAAATTTCAAATACATGTAACTGACCAAAGCACCGCCTAGCGGCAACAGGTACAATAGCCAAGGATGCTCGATTCGCGTCCCCGTAACGTAGTCCAAGCTGATGAGAAATATCGCAGAGGCAGAACCCGTTAATAGCCCAACGATACTCCCAAGTACAATCCACTTTAATAAAGAAGCCATAATAGCGGCGTATGTAGATTTCTGTAAGACAGGTATGAGCAACCCTCTCCATTTCTTCACAACATCTCATCATCCTTTCTGTCATTACCATTCTGGACAAAAAAACAGACTCCTACCAGGGAAGTTATTCTCTGGTAGGAGTCATTAGCCTAGACGGCGGTTATGGCGAACTCCATCGCCTATTCAACTTAATATAGATGTATTTTATTTCATTTCATCCGCATAGTCAATTCTTATCCGAAGTAAGACGCGCTTAACACCTAATTCTCCGTACAGCAATTGCGGTAAGCCTGTCGAAATCATAACGAACAAGCGGTTGCCGGGATATATCGTAAATACGGATGCAGTCTCATTCGGCATTGCACCGCCCGTTCCGCCTGTGAAGGACGTATTAAGAAGCGATCAGCTTCGTACATTGCACAAGAGCTCCTTACAATGATGATGAGCTCCTTGCATTGAAAAATTTTTCCCAATTCGTTTAAAAAAATGCTCAACGACGATAATTGAAATAGATTGATTACAAATATCCACAATATAGGAAATGGAGGAGTACAACATATTTTAGCTAGTTTAGGGATCCTCATTATTGCAGCCACCATTATTATCATGGAATACCCAGCATTATCGAAGAGCGGAAGTAAACAAGAAGCTGTTGCATTCGGTATACTGCTTACAATCGGCACAGTACTTGGCATCGCTCTGGCATTTCATGTTAAGGTACCAAGCCCGCTTGACATGGTTGCAGCCATCTATAGACCAATTACAAGCTTTATTTCAACGATCTTGAAGGGATGAACGAGAGGAGCAATCAGAATGGGAAGTGGGGAACAGATTAATATCAGCGTTCGTCAGTTTACAATTCTCGTCTTCTTATATTCCGTTGGAACTGCGATTTTAGTTATCCCTTCAAGCTTGGCGGAAGAGGTGAAGCAGGATGCATGGATTGCTTCGATTATTAGCATTGGAATAAGCATGCTTCTTGTGAAGCTGTACAGTATCGTCGCACAGCATCATCCGAGAATGACACTCGTTGAAATGATTGAGAAGCGCTTAGGAAAATGGATTGGGACAGTCATTTCGTGGTTCTTCGTTTTCTTTGCATTAATCACTTCATCGGAGCTGCTAAACTATATGGGCTTCTTCATGACAACTCAGATATTGCCCAATACTCCTATGATCGCTACGAACATCATATTCGCATTCATCGTTGTTATGGGCGTACGCTTAGGCTTAGAGGTGCTTGCAAGATCTGCAGAGATTCTATTTCCATATTTCATACTCTTGCTCCTCATTCTTTTGTTATGTATTGCGCCACAGATCGATATACATAAGATTCAGCCTATCTTCGAGTCGAGTATGAAACCGATGATCCGAGCGACATTGTTGTTCAGCAGTATATACTCGTTTCCAGCTGTCGTCTTCTTAATGATCTATCCGTCATCCACTCCAGAAGTGAGCAAAGCAACAAAAGCGTTCTATATCGGAGTGCTTCTGTCCGGTATTGTGTTGACAATCATAATCGCCTGTACGATCCTGGTTCTCGGAGCAGAGACAACTTCACGGCAATTATATCCGAGCTATGCGCTGGCTAAAAGAATTATGGTGGGAACTTTTTTTCAGCATGTCGAAGTAGTTGTAGCTGTCATGTGGTTCATTACCATTTACTTCAAAATGTCGATGTATTTTTACGTCTCATGTGTAGGTCTTTCACAGACATTACGACTGCACGATTACCGCATCCTTGTGTATCCGTTAGGTCTTCTATTAGTTGCTTTCTCCATAATTGTTCATCCGAGCTCGGTGCACTACAGCGATTATAACAAGACAACCTGGATTCCGTTCGTTGCTACCTTCGGAATCTTAGTCCCGCTTCTGCTGCTCGCTGTTTCTATTCGACACAAGCGGGCACAATCGAGACAGGAATCATGTCAACAAGAGGGGAGTAAGGAATAGGCAAAACGGTCATGTTACGTCATGCGCCGTTCCCATTATGTATTCGCATCCATTTTCTGATATGAAACTACGTATTGTACAATCCATCGGTGAAGGAGAAGAAGGCTGTCTAACATCCGACTTTACATTGGTGGAATGATTTGTTATTATCTATCCCATTAATAGAAACGCGATGATGAGAAGAGTAAGGAAATATGCCCATATACAGAGAGCTCCTGCAGCTGAGAAGGAGCAATGAGTCATTTCCCGAACCAAGCCTCTGAGCAGCATGCCGGATCCGTTCAACCGTGGGATGGCATGACGGGAGCTCCCGTTACAGAGCTAGAGTATAAGCATGCTTCTTATGCCGTACTTGATGAGATTAATATGGCGACATATTAATGAACCCGGGGTGGTACCACGATAACTTCGTCCCCAAGACTTAACGTCTTGGAGGTGAGGTTTTTTTATTGCGTTTTTTAGATATGTGTTTACACTCGATTCACCCCACAAGTTCATGAGGAGGCGTCACCATGAATCAAGATACTGCCTATTCAACTGACCATTATTTATACAGACTCATACATGAGGAACAGGAAGCTTCGCCGTTCAGTCGAAGCATGTGCACGCGGTTCCCCCCAGAGCCGAATGGCTATCTCCACATTGGGAGCGCCTATGCCATCCACACAAGCTATATGCTTGCGAAGCAGTATGGAGGCTCATTTCATCTGCGATTCGACGACACGAATCCTCTGAAGGAGGACATCCATTATGTTCACTCCATCATTGAGGATATGAAATGGCTTGGATATGACCCCGATTATATTTATTATGGATCGGACTATTCGGAGCAGATTTACCAAGCAGCAGTGACCTTAATTAGAAAAGGGAAGGCCTATGTCTGCGATCTTGCGCCAGACGAAGTAGCGAAATATCGGGGGACGTTAACAGAGCCTGGCCGAAACAGCCCTTATCGCAGCCGCACGATACAAGAGAACTTGGAGCTATTTACTAACATGAGACAAGGAGTCTTTCCTACCGCATCTAAAGTGCTTCGCGCCAAGATCGATATGAGCTCGCCGAACATGAATTTGCGGGATCCGATTTTATATCGAATTATTCATGCTGCGCACTATCGAACAGGGGATGACTGGTGTATATACCCGATGTATGATTTTGCACATCCGATTTAAGACGCCATCGAAGGCATCACGTACTCGTTATGCTCGATTGAATTCAAAGACCATCGTTCTCTGTACGAGTGGGTTCTCCGCGAACTCGAAGTTCCAGAGCCTCCAAGGCAGCGCGAATTCGGACGATTGAATCTTACAGGTGTCGTAACAAGCAAGCGTTATTTACGGCAGTTAGTCGAGGAGAGACTCGTTGAGGGCTGGGACGATCCAAGATTGCCAACGATTCGGGGACTTCGTAGAAGAGGGTACACGTCAGAGAGTATACGCGCATTTATCGAAGAGATCGGCAGCATTCGGAGCGAGAGCACCGCGAATATCTCGCTGCTGGATCATTGCACAAGACAAGATCTTCAAGACCGAACAAGCGGCATCATGGCAGTACTGCACCCGTTAAAGGTTGTCATAACAAACTATCCAGAGGATAAGGTAGAATGGCTGCAATTGGAGAACAATCCTCATAATGAGCAGCTGGGCCAACGGGATGTCCCCTTTTCGAGAACCATTTATATCGAGCGAGATGATTTTCTGGAGCAGCCACCAAGCCAGTTCCACCGACTACGTCCCAATGGCGAGGTTCGATTGAAGGGTGCTTATTTTATCCGGTGTGATGAAGTTATCAAAGATCCAGCAACCGACGAAATTATAGAACTTCGATGCACATATGATCCGGTCACGAAGAGCGGCACAGGCTTTACTGGACGGAAAGTGAAGGGAACCATTCACTGGGTGTCAGCAGCTCATGCTGTGGAGGCCGTCGTACATTTGTACGAGAACCTCTTGCTAGAAGAGTCTGTACCGAAGGATAACGACATCATCTGGACTGACCGAATCTGCCGAGACTCACATACTCGTATCTCTAACGTTATGTTGGAGCCTTGGGCAGCACAAGCTCTAGCAGAACAGCGACTCCAGTTTATCAGACATGGCTATTTTGCCAGAGAGCAAGGTAGGGAGAACCAACTTCTCGAATTTCACCGAATCGTACCGTTGAAGGATTCATGGGTCAAGAAATAAGCTCTGTATGGAGCGAATCATTTGGATGCCACTCGTGCTGTATAATCTGCTTGTTATTTCATTGCTGTGAAAACGTTTGGTGTGGAAGTTTCGGCGAAATAACACGATAGATCTTTGCTTTTCTGCGAAAATGTATCATTTTCTTTGGAGAATATGAACGGAAATGGAGAAAGAGCTCTCTCGATGCAACACACTCGGGAGAGCTTATTTTTTTGCTGTGATTCACCCAGACTGTACTCCTTGGAGATCTGTATGGCTTTTCTTTGGCCGCTGGAACAATTGCTTCAAGCTGTCGTAATTGATAAAGGCTGTACCGACAATAATGATTACTGCGCCAGCAGCCGATACCCATGTGATCCTCTCCCCATAGAACAGTACGCCAACTACAAGCGCGAGCATCGGAGATACGTACAGCCAAGTAGAAGCAAATATTGGCGTCGTCTTGGCGACAAGCCAATAGAACAGACTATGCCCAATCATCGAACCAATCACAATTAAATAAAGCAATGAGCCAAGTGCGCGTTCAGTTAGTATACTCCCAAAGTTCCAATCCTCCGTAAATGCGGATAGAGTAAGCAGTAGAGCTCCTCCATATATCATCTGAACCGCATTAAGTGCAAATGGTGACGTAGTTGCAAAGCGCTTCGCAACCCGTTTGGAGTAAATTGCACCCCCTGCATAGAACAATTGACCTAAGATAATAACGATGCTGCCGACAATAACCCATACGCTTGCCGATACTGAGATCCCAGGTACTAGCATAAGAACAACTCCTAGGAATCCTATGACACAACCTAGTAAAGCGTGAATGGTGGGTTTATGGCGCATGAAGATTATCTGCAGCACAAGTACTAGAATAGGCGCTGTAGCTGACAGAATCGCTGCGATCCCCGAAGCAACAAATTGTTCTCCCCAATATAGAGCAGCAAAAGTTCCGAACGTAAGACCTATCCCTGTAAGGAGCGAATCTTTGTGCAATAACAAGGACAGGCTTGCTTTCTTCCTCCATAGCATCCAACTGAACAATAGGATTCCAGCAATGAAAAATCGAAGCCCCCCTGACAGGAAAGGCGGGGCAGAGGCGTCCACACCAATTTTCACCGCCAGGAAGGTTGTGCTGAAGATGAGACAAACGAGCACATAATTGAAGATAACCATGGTTCCTCCTCCTTTTGGATTGATCATACACGCTATGGGATAGGACAGATTACTGCAAATAGAACAGATTACCCCATACGTTAATCAACGGAAGGAAGATAAGATGTATGCATGTCCATACGATGAGAGCAAGTGTAATAACGATCAGTATCCACCTTACTATCGTTTCATTGGATGTAAACACGATGTTGGTTTCCATCCTAATTATAGGAGTACACGTCTGTAATGACGCGTAGAAACGGAACATACTATATGTCTTTACCTTGCGTTTTTTACCCAATCATTTCTTTCATATGTTCATATAATTATAGGGTAATTGAAAATACAACTTGCGGGAGGGATTTCATTTGTCACAATCTAATATCCCTAATATTACTCCTATTATTTCTGTAACTAGAGACGATGCAATCAATTTATTGTTATCTTCTATTGCTTTGGAAGAGCTCGGATTAAGCCACATTATTAATGCTGAAGGTGAAAAAATTCAGTTTGCTTTAGGTACTCTTCCAGGTGTAACTTCTCCACCAGCTACAATTAGCGACATTTTACTTGTAAACCAAAGTGTAAGAAATACAATTCAAGACTTAACCAAAAAAGAATTTCTTCTCCAGAATAAACTAGATAGCATCTTGTCTACACCGATATCTGTAGGTCCAACAGGGCCGACAGGCCCTACCGGCCCTAGTACTGGCGTTACTGGTACTACAGGTGCAACAGGCGCTACGGGAGCTGCAGGTGTTACAGGTGCAACAGGCGCTACGGGAGCCGCTGGTGTTACAGGTGCAACAGGCGCTACGGGAGCTGCAGGTGTTACAGGTGCAACAGGCGCTACGGGAGCTGCTGGTGTTACAGGTGCTACTGGAGCTACAGGAGCTCCTGGTACAGGAGCTATTATCCCATTTGCTTCCGGTGTACCTGTACTATTGACCACGCTCGCAGGCGGATTGGTAGGAACAGGCGGACTGATTGGATTTGGAAACTCTGCGCCGACCGTAAGTGCATTAGGTGCAACGATCGATCTGACAGGAGCGGCAGGTTTGCTTCTGAACATGGCATTCTCGATGCCACGTAATGGCATAATTACGTCTATTTCTGCTTACTTTAGTACGACAATAGCCCTTAGCCTAATTGGAGCAACTGCAACGATACAGGCCCAATTGTGGCAATCGACTACGCCAAACAACACATTCACTCCAATTCCAGGAGCTATCGTTACATTAGCACCAGCTCTTACTGGAATACTAGCAATTGGTGCAATCTCCCATGGAGTAACGACTGGACTAGCTATACCTGTAACAACAGAGACTCGCTTGTTAATGGTCTTCTCGGTTACAACAACAGGTCTGACACTTGGTACTACGGTTGCAGGATATGCAAGTGCTGGTGTAGCAATTACGTAATCATTTTCATTAGGACGAAATAATTAATATCACGCATTGAATCGTCAGCAATACACTTTTCATGAAAAGGTGTGGAAGCTGCCGATTCTTTGCTTTGTTCATATGAATCCATTTCAAGTTCGATAGATGGTTCACGGTTCACCCGCTATATTCTTGCAAAGGTAATCTGCCTGCTCTACTAAATTAAGTAACATGTCAGAATCTATCAGCAATTCAATATCGAATTGTGTTAATTCGTTCTGAACCTACATATTGATCAGGAGCAACAAAAAATATTGTTCGTTTACTCAACAACACAATTACTTCTCTCCCGGGATCAAGAAAAATCCGTTTACCGGCAGAATCAATCCGTTTCGCGGTAGCAGAATCAATCCTTTTTCTTATACCATCTATAGGGAATCATCCGAACAAGAGGTATGGGAGAGGAGGGCCATTCAAGATGGCTAGAATTCGATTTAGCGTATTTTTCAGTGTATTTGTCTCGATGGTTGCGTTAATGATCATTGCGCCGGTCATGCCGCCGCTCATTCGTGAATTGGGATTAAGTGAGGTGCATTCAGGCATTATCATTTCATTAGGCTCTGTCGCCATGGCTGTTATGGCTCCTGTATGGGGACGACTCAGTGATCTCAAAGGGAGAAAGCCGGTTATCTTAATGGGCTTCATCGGAATGTTCATCAGTTATGTCATATTCACTGCAACGATGTATGCCGGATTACGTGGAGGAATAGGAGGGGGGTTACTCCTTGGACTTCTAATCGCGGCACGCGCCATGGTTGGCATGTTCATTCCAGCTGTACCTTCATCCGCACAGGCGTATATGGCTGACGTAACCGATGAGAAGGGGCGTTCTTCAGGCATGGCCCTTATAGGGGCAGCAAATGGGCTTGGCCTTGTGCTCGGCCCTGCAATAGCCGCTGTATTCGCTTTTATTGGGCTGATATGGCCTCTATACATTGGAGCATTACTACCGATTATCGCATTCTTTGTCGTGCTCATGTTAGTTCCTACTCATAAGCAATTGAATCACATCAAACCGCCCAAAGTTAGTCCGTTCCAGAGAGGGATACCCCTTAACTTAATGGCCGGGATGATTACCATGCTCAGTATCATTACGCTGCAGGTAGTTGGCGGCTTCTATTTTCAAGACCAGCTAGCGCTTACTACGCAAGAGACTGCCCGCATGGTATCCATAGGATTAATGCTGACAGGATTCGCAATGATTTTGACGCAGGGCATTCAAATGAAATCATCGAAGCTGCATCCCAAGCAGCTGCTGCTCGTCGGATCGCTGCTCCTTCTATGCAGTATCGCACTGTTCCTGTTTATAAATAGCTTGCTCAGCTACTATATCGCATTCTCCCTGTTCGGAGTAGGGACAGGATTGTTGATGCCCGGCTTCATGACAGGCGCATCGCTTGCGGTATCCAGTGAACAACAGGGAGGGGTTGCAGGACTTATTGCGGCCGTACAAGGAATTTCTGCGGTAATTGCACCTATTCTAAGCACGATGCTGTATCGGCTGGATAAGCATGTTCCATTTGCGATCATGGGTGTACTCGTTCTTATATTGAGCATTACAATGGTTACTGTACTGAATAAGCCGACCATAAGCAATTCAGCTATCGAGAAATAAAATAGGACTCTAACCGTAGAGTAACCAGTAGCTAAAAATAACAAGAACGGAAAGAAGACAAGTGAAATGATAAAAAGGGATTTTTTCTTCTGCACCATTGATAATGATTATCATTTGCTTTAATATGGAGACATGTACATGGAGTAGCTCGATTTGGACTAACCATTGGGGACAGCACAACAGGATCGTCACATCTAAGCCTGCCAGGCTTCATGGGAATATAACGACACAGAATTACTTTGTTATTTGTACTATACAGAAACTTATATAGACATAGAGTGGAGGAGAACGTCTTGAAACTGCACATCGATTCCCGCGACTTAAGCGATACATTCGGAGATTTCATAGATGTCACTCCTTCACTTTGGGCAAATGACCAGAAGCACCTCTATTCCATTCCGACACCTAGCGGAACAGGGCATCTACAGCGATTTCTCTTAAGAAAAGGGCTAGAAATCAATTTCTTCGACGCAGAATTTCATCGTCCGATAACGATGGACGTCGATATTCATTATCCTCATCTTGAAATTTCGTATACGACTTCAGGCAGCGGCAGCTGGTCAGCATCATCGCAAGAATATGCAATGACCCCGGGGATGTCATCGCTCATCTATGTCAAGGAAGCCAACATGATTGCGCAGCTGCACCCTAATGAACGGATGCAACATATGGAGCTCCGGATTGATCTCAGGTATTTCGACAACGATCTTCCTGAGCTTGAACGATTGACTCGCAGCTCCGTCTTCTGTAAGCAAACGGCCGGCTCAGCCCACATCTCATTGCTTGTAGAACAGATGAAGCAGTGCCATTACCAAGGCGCGCTCCAAAAGCTATATTTGGAAGGAAAAGCGCTTGAGCTGCTGGCGCTTCATTTAGATGGCTTGGAAGAGAAGGGGCAAGCGCAACAGACCGCTTCCAAGCTGACTGCCGACGACATTCAATGTCTGCATGAAGCGAAGGATATATTGTCACGAACGTGGAAGCAGCCGCCCAGCCTGCTTGGACTCGCACGCTTAACAGGACTTAATGATTACAAGTTGAAGCTAGGTTTCAAGACAATATTTGGGACTACTGTATTTGGTTACGTACGTGAACTGCGCATGACTGAAGCAAGACGAATGCTGGAACGAGGGGAAGCCAATGTAAGCCAGACGGCAATGATGGTTGGGTATCATAATGTCAGCCATTTTGCTTCTCTCTTCCGGAAAACCTATGGCTACAACCCAAGTGAATGCGGCCGATTAACCGCATCAACTTCACAGCATGAGCTGCACCAGATTTGAGTATAATGCGCTAGGGATAGGGCTCGGATAATTATTGAAGAGGTTTCTAGGATACATGTCAGAGATTCATGCTTCAATACTGGCAGTCAACAATTGATGTAACTCCCTGTGGGTTGATCGAACATGTGCAAATAGAACAGATTGATTCAAATAGAACAGATTGAAGGTGGATGTAGTACAATATAAGTTCAGATGGGAAAGGGGCGTGCCGATGCGATCCAAGCAAATATACGATTACATATTGACGAATATTGAACGAGGAGAGTGGGGAGCTCATGATAAGCTCCCTTCGGTACGATCCCTTGCCGCTGAACTCGGCGTGAATCGATTGACCGTGTTCAAAGTCTACAAATTGTTGAAGCAGCACGGTGTGGCCTATGTCAAGGAGAAATCCGGCTACTACGTAAGCCCATCGAAGTTAGCAGTTGAACCGGATTATTTCAATAGTAAGAACAGCTCAACAGCCATACAGTTAACAAGCAATCTGTCCGATATTCACCGAGTGGCGGCTAACTATCAATTTTCTCAAGCTATAATCGATCCGAATTTACTGCCTAATCTGTTCCTGTCTGAATACGTAAAGAAAGTATTCGATAAGTACCCCAAGCTCATGGGAAGCTATTCAACACCGCAAGGGGATGAGGAACTGCGTGATGTCCTGTGTCAATATTTCATGCGGCAATATCGAGTCGATCTGACTATTGACGAAATTCTGATCACAACGGGTGCACAGCAGGCGATTGATCTCCTAGCCAGAATCCTAATTAGACCGCTCGATGCCATTCTCGTAGAGCGGCCAACATACAGCGCTGCGATTGACATCTTCAGAGGGCATGGCGCCCGATTGATACCGGTGGAGTTCACGCCGGAGGGGTACGATTTGGAAGCGATAGAGAAGCTGATGAAGCAGCATCGTCCACGAATGTTCTATATGAACCCAACGTTCCATAATCCGACGGGTTATACGCTTCCTCCGTCCCAGCGCAAGCAGCTTGTAGAATTGGCTGAGCGGTATCGTTGCATGCTTGTGGAAGATGATGCATTTCATGATATTTATTTCGATGAGGGGCCGCCGCAGCCTTTATTCATGTACGATACCTATGGATGGGTTGTCTATCTTCGAAGCTTTAGCAAGTATGTCGCTCCTGGTTTGCGCATTTGCGCGGTGTTCGCTCGCAAATCAATGATCGATCCGCTGATCACAGCCAAATCGCTTGCAGATAACGGAACACCACTTGTCACACAAAAAATATTTCTTCATTATTATCAATCTGAACGGATGCAGCAGCACCTAGAGAAGTTGCGGATCGCGCTGCAAATTAGACGGGACGTAATGGAAGAGGAACTATCGGCAGCCCCCATTGAATGGAGATGGACAACGCCGCAAGGCGGATTGAACATATGGCTTCGTCTGCCAAGCGACATTTCCTGTGGCGCACTCTTACACAACTGCTTCCAGCAATCCATTTCCTTTGTCCCCGGTCATATATGTGATCCGCTGAACGACATGCAATCTTGGGTTCGTCTAAGCTATTCACTCATGAACGAGATCCAAATACGAGAGGGAATTCAGCAGTTAGCGCAAATCGCCCAGCGAGTAGCGATAACCGATTCACAACCGATGGTTAATCCGAAATAATCCGAATCCTGAAAGGGGAATGGAATAATGAAAAAATACATTATTTTCGGTGCAAGTAAGGGACTAGGTGATGCGTTCGTAAAAGGTCTGCCTAAGCAAGGAGATCAAGTGTGGGTTGTCTCTCGTAATCGTCCGTCCAGCTTGGATCTGGAAGATGGGGTCAAGCGAATCTGGATTCAGGCTGACCTGTCGCAGCAGGAGGCTTCCTCCCGTATAGCGGATGCAGTTGCAGAGGATGTGATTGATGTAATCATATATAACGTGGGCATTTGGGAACAGGACGGTTTTGAGGACGATTACAATTTCGACAATGATGAACCTGCGGAGATTGCTAGAATCATTCAGGTTAACATTACATCAACAATAACGTGTATCCAGTCGCTGCTTCCGAATATTCGCAAGTCAGAAGCAGGCAAGATCATCTTCATTGGTTCGACGGCTGGGCTAGATCATACGAACAATTCACAAGTTTCCTTCGTTGCGTCGAAGTTTGGACTGCGAGGAATAACGAATGCGCTGCGCGAGCATGTGCGACAAGATCAGATTGCCGTTACCTGCATTAATCCAGGCGAGCTCGCCGCTGAAATTCCTTATGAAGAGGGCGCAGAAAAGGCACTCTCTGCCTATGACAGTACCCGCATCCCAGTACAAGATATCTTATCACTCGTCACATGCGTAATCGGACTATCCAAAGCAGCCTGTGTCAAAGAAATCAATATTCCTGCGATGCAGGATACGAATGCTTAATTCGAATTTACTATCTAAAACCGTGCGATGCACGGTTTTTTGCTTTTCATACGCAGGATTCGAGTTACACCTAAATAATGGATTGACATTTGTAAAAAAAGGAATATACTCCTCTATAACAGGAGATGATCTGATGAATTTGAATACACCTAAATTCACTGCCGTCCCTCGCCGCAAGCTGGTGGATCAAGTGCTAGAACAGCTCCATGATGCGCTTAACCACCACTATCGTCCTGGCGATCGTATGCCGACTGAGCCGGAGCTGATGGAGATGTTCGGTGTAGGACGTTCGACGATCCGCGAAGCCGTCAAGATTCTGGTGCATGCTGGTGTGCTGGAAGTGCGACAAGGGGACGGGACGTATGTTCGTTCACGCCCCTCTGATTCAGACTCGTTGGAGCAGCGGCTGCTTAGAGCGGAGACCGTGCACATTACCGAAGTGAGAAGCATGATGGATGCGCAGGCAGCACGCTTGGCATCAGAGCGGCGTACGGACAAGGATCTTGAGCGAATGAAGCAGCTTCTTGAAGAACGAAAGCTCGCACTGGAGGCTGGCAATTACGCTGCCTATGTAGATCATGATGTGGAGTTCCATTGTTCGATTGCAGAAGCGAGCCATAATCCTGTGCTGATTGATCTGTACCGTGCCTTCTGCAGCGCGCTTCACGGTGAACTAAGCCACCTCATCGTCGACACGCAGCATTATGAAGACCGATCGGAGCTGCACGATCAACTGCTGCAGGCGATTGCGAATAGAGACGCCGATACCGCCGTTCGCTTGTCGCTTGCCAATCTGGAGCCGCAAGGCGGCCGCAGAAACAGCAAATAACTGCCGAACACACAAGGGAGAGGAGAGATGTTATGGTTATTGATGTTCGCGATGTAACTTGGAATAGGGATAACAAGATGATTCTGGAACAGGTCTCTTGGGAGGTGAAGCAGGGAGAGCATTGGTGCTTGCTCGGGCTTAATGGCTCGGGGAAGACAACCTTGCTGAATATGATTAACGGCTATATCTGGCCGACCTCAGGCAGCGTATCCGTCCTCGGAAAGAAATTCGGCACATTCGATCTTCGCGAATTGCGAAAGCAGATCGGTTGGGTAAGCACCTCGCTGCAGCAGAGACTCCATGGACATGAAACGGTTCAGAAGATCGTTCTTAGCGGAAAGTTCGCTTCAATCGGACTATACGATAACATCGAAGAGTCTGATGAGGACAAGGCATTATCCTTAATTAAGCTGCTCGGCTGCGAGCGACTGCTAGGCCGCACTTATGATACATTATCGCAGGGTGAGCGGCAGCGTGTGCTCATCGGGCGTGCGTTAATGGCTTCCCCGAAGCTTCTGATCCTCGATGAACCGTGCACGGGACTCGATATATTCGCGCGTGATCAACTGCTACACATGATTCAAGCGATTGCACGCGAGCCTGATGCGCCAACACTCATCTATGTCACACATCATGTTGAAGAGATCATGCCCTGCTTCAACAAAACGCTGCTCATTAAACAGGGATCTGTATTTTCATCAGGAAATACGACCGATCAGCTAACCTCAGCCCATCTGAGTGAATTCTTTGATTCGACTATCGAGGTGCGGCAAGAGCTGGGACAACGTTATTCCCTTCAATTACTGTCAGATGAACCATATTATCATGAGTAATGACGGAAGCGGGCGAGAGTGCCCGCTTTAGCGAATCAACTTCCACCTCCTTAGCTATGTGCGATCCGGGAGACGACATCCTTATTTTCATACAAGCAGAGAAACTTGCTGTTCAGCATGTCTAATTGGAATGAAATTAGTAGAGCTGTCTAACGCTGCTATTTGCAGCACAGACCATGCAATTTGCCATGAGGATACTCATATCCCCATGGTTTTTTGTGGAGACTAGTATATTCCGGTTCAATATGGTAGAATTCGAACAATTTCTTGTTATTAAAATCATGAATCATGAAGGAAAATGGGGGACATCAGTATGCCACAACTTGAAACGAATAGATTATCATTAAGACCTCTGAATTTGAGCGATGCTGCGAGAATTGAACAATTAGCTGGAGATTATGACGTCGCCAAGACAACATTAAATATTCCGTATCCATATCCGAGCGGAGCGGCCGAGCCATTTATCAACAGCATGCTGGAAGCTGAGAAGAATGGAAGGGTGGTTATTTTCGCAATCTGCGAGAAATCATCTGAAGACTTAATCGGCATTATGAATATTAGCATCTCAGCAATGCATTACCGGGGAGAATTAGCATACTGGATTGGGAAGCCTTATTGGGGCAAAGGGTATGGCACCGAAGCAGCTCAAGCGCTTCTATCTTATGGGTTCGAAGAACTAGGGCTTCATAAAATATTCGCTGAAGCATACACCTCTAATCCTGGATCGTGGAGAATCATGGAGAAGATTGGTCTCGCTTATGAGGGAACACTGAAACAACATGTGTATCGATTCGGCCAGCATTACGATTTGGCATTCTACGGGTTATTAAGAGAGGAATATGGACAAAGAACGAGCTAACTGGCTCGTTTTTTTGTTGCCAGATTTCATAGTTCTTATAAATAATCATGCCTTCTGTCACAAAAGAGCCGACTGAAATTGTTATATAGAGTAGAACAAGAGAGATTGGAATGGTGAATTCGAATGAATAAGTTCGGTTTGATCAAAAAAACCATCATTGTCACTTTCACTGCAGCACTGCTTGGCATAGGAGCAATCAGTTCCAACTTGCCTGCTGCAGCAGCACCGAGGATAGATGGCTTCAATGAGAAGTCGGCTATCGAGCAGGGTTACCTGTACAAGCCTAATTTGAGTGTCAAGCATGAAGGAATTACATTAACTTTGACAGATGTTCGCTATGATGGAACGACGTTATCCTTCGCATTGCGTCCGGAAGGGGCGAATCTGGACTTTCCCGTAGCCATGTTTTCGAAAGATGAGCAAATCAAAGGCTACATCAAGAAAGATTGGGAGGTACTTGCCGATGGTAAACCGATTACCCACAGCAGCTCAGAATACAGTGGAATGAATGAGAGTCTTCAATACTTTGCAAGAGGAGTCAAACTCCCTAACGAATTCGAGCTTTCGATTAAGGCCGAAGTGACGAAAGTGAAGGAAGCTTATGATTTCAAAGTACCGGTGAAGTTGAAAAGCAAACCGCTCGTTGTGAAGCCAAATAATGCATCCAAAACTTCCGGAAAATTCAGCTATACCGTTAAGCAGATTATTCTATCGCCGTTCTCTACACGGCTCATCCTGGACAGCGAAGGTTCGCCCCCTGCTTCAGCCGAGCAATCCGGGAAGTACCATGCAAGTCCGGTTTATTATGAGTTATTCGACAACAACGGCAACGAGATATTGCCTGAAATGATCGGATTCTTCCATAAAATGCCGGAACCCAAGTACCATGTTGATAAATTCTACTATCCAACAGATAACAAGGCGACATCCATCACGATCAAGCCATATACGTATACGATTAACAGCAAAAACTGGGCTGTCCTCGAAGAGAAGGGGAGCAATAGAAAAAAGACTTATAAGAAAACGTATTTGAAAGACTTGGAGCTTACGATTCCAATCAAGCGATAACACAAAAATGATTTCCAACAGAAGGGATGATAGATACAAATGAAGTCAATCAAAAAAACGGCAATCGCAATATCTGTGGCAGCACTGCTTGGGACGGGGGCACTCGGTTCGAATTTGCCCGCAGCAGCAGCGCCGAAACTAGACGGCATCAATGAAAAGACGGCTATCGAGCAGGGTTACCTGTACAAGCCTAATTTGAGTGTGAAGCATGACGGAATTACCTTGAAGCTGGAAGAAGTGAAGTACGACGGTTCTACATTATCCATCTTAGTCAAGCGAGAAGGAGCAAATCTGGACGGTACGGTATCCCCATATTTCAGCATGGAGGATCTAAAAGAAAATCCGAACAATGAATTTATCAAAAAAAATGCCGTCCCTGAGCAGGATCAGCTAAAGGGTTACATTAAGCTAAGCCCGAAGGTATTAGTTGATGGAGAGCCAATAAAATTGAACAGTGCCAGTTTCTCTGGTCCTCAGAATAATTTTTATTATGTCGCAAAAGGAGTCAAAGCGCCCGAGAAATTCGAGCTTACCATTAGGGCTGAAGTTACAAAAGTTAGTGAACCATTTGAGCTCAAGGTTCCGATCGAGTTGAAAAGCAAACCGCTCGTTATCAAGCCAGAAGCATCCAAAACGTCTGGGAAATTCAGCTATACCGTCAAGCAACTCGAACTGACGCCATTCTCGACCAGACTCATTCTAGACAGTCAAGGTCCAGTGCCTGCTTCTGCCGAGCAATCTGGGAAATACCATGCAAGCAAGGTCTACTATGAGCTTATGGATAACAAAGGGAAGGAAATAAATCAAGAAACGATCGGATTCTTTAATAAAAAACCGGAAACCAAATACCAGGTTGATCAATTCTACTATCCGATTGACGACAAAGTGACATCCATCACGATTAAGCCGTATACATACACGGTGAACAGCAAGGATTGGAGCATCCTCGGAGCGAAAAAGGGAAGTGAAGGAAAGAGAACCTATCTGAAGGATTTGCAAGTTACGATACCGATCAATCGATAATAGATTCGACACAAGGGTTGCTCCAGAACCATGTTAGCATGGCTGGAACTGCCCTTTTTCCATGTGGTAACAAGTCGTCGTCTGAGGCGCTTATTGTGCACATCTACGAATTTGTATCTACTATGCACAGTTGTATTATGCTAACATGAAACGGTCGCTTATTTTACAGTGCATAGAATAAAAAAATCATTGAACGTGTCACAAAATGAACGGTTCAGATTGTTATATATAATAAGACAACAAGAAAGGAGTTGAGCACTTGCAAACTACCAGCCCCGGGGAGTCAGTAGTGCAGCCCATTAATGTTGAAGAAATCGTAACGCGAGTACAAGCTGGTGATAAACAAGCTTATCGAACGATCCTACACAATTTCGAACGCCAAATGTATACATACTGCTACTATATTTTAAAAAATCATGCGGAAACGGAAGATGCTGTTCAAGAAATATTTATCCGTGCCTATGAAAATTTACATCAATATAATAGACAGGTTTCTTTTTCTGCATGGTTATATAAAGTTGCCTATCATCATCTGATTAATTTGAAGAAGAAGAAGAGCCGTTGGCTAAATCTGATTAAGCAGGTGGAGAAGGAGACAGAACAACAAGAGATTGCCTTCTCCCAGCATGAAACGATAGTAAGCGATCTCCTAACCTATCTTACTGCAGAAGAGAGGCATATTTTGCTCTTGAAGGCTGTGGAGCAGTATACATTTGAAGAGATTAGTGAAATTATGGGCCTGAAATCAGCAACGCTGCGCAAGAAGTATGAAAGATTACGTGCAAAATTAATGGATCGAATTAGTGAAAAAGGAGAGAAGGCCCATGGGACATATGCAGCGCACGGAATACGCTGAGATGGACGGGATCGAACAAATGATTCGTCAATCCTCACCGCCTCCCATTCGAACCGATAAAATCATGGATCGAATCGAACAAATGGAGTGGACAAGCGCATCGCCATTCAATCGTAAGCCGAGTATACTAAAAAGAACCTTATTCGCTGCTTCTGCCGCAGTCATTCTCGGAGTAGGAATGGTCGGTGTCGGATATGTATCCCCAACGATGGCCGAAGCTTTGAAGAAAGTGCCAGTAATCGGCCTGCTATTCTATGAGACGAGTGAAGAGGCCGTTCAGAAGGCAATTGAGCGCGGGATTATATCCACGCCAAACATTAGCGTTACGCATGATGGAATTACGTTAAAGGTAACTGAAGTATTATTTGACGGTACTCGCTTGTCATTTCGCATCGAACGTGAGGGCAAAGATTTGCCTCAGTATCTAGCTTCTCCATATGTAGAAGGCTATTCGGACGAGGAAAGAAAAGTGCTCTATAATAAATTCTTCGAGACAAACCCAAGTATGGCGGAATCCTTCGGCACTCCTGATGAGAATCAGGACAGAGGGTACATTCGAAGCCCGGAAGTATTAATCAACGGTGAGCCCATTAAATCCTCTGGCCAACTCAGCAGCTATATGATGGATGATAAGCCGATGTATAAGCTGGAATTTAGACATGTCGCAACCTTACCGGATGAATTTGAACTGACTGTTCGGACAAAAGTAACACACGTTAAGGAAGCATATGAATTCAAAATTCCTGTGAAGGTTGAGAACAGAGCCACGATTTTGAAACCGAATGCAACCAAGTCCGACGGCAAGTTCTCGTATACAGTTAAGCAGCTTGATATTTCACCTGTATCCACTCGTATCGTACTGGACAGCAAGGGTCCAGTTCCGGCCTCTGCGGAACAGACGGGCGATTATCATGCAAGTAGAATGTACTATGAGATTGTGGATGATCAGGGACGTGTACTAAGCCCATCCAAATCCATCTATACGCCTGTTCTGCCAACAACCGAGTATCACTTAAACGATTGGTATGCGCCGGTAGGCATGAATGCGAAATCGATTACGATCAAGCCGTACAATTATACCGTAAGCAACAACAAGTACTTTAGTATAAAAGGAGGCAAAAAAGGATACTTTGGAGATCGAACATATTGGAAAAATCTTGAGATGACGATCCAAATCCCACAATCCAAATAATAAATAGTCAGGGCCGACTCTACGAACCATGAAATCATGGGGAAGAAGTTGGCCCTGTATCATTTTTACATATAGAGGTATTTCTCCCCCTTTTATTGCAATTTATCCCTTATGATCCGTCCTTCTTTTCTAGATAATGATGGTGTAAGGCTGAGCCGCACGGAACATCAGTGTAGATGCTCATGCAGGTGTTGTCTCATATGTCTGATTATGAAATAGGAGGGATAACCAAATCTGATATCAAAAAATTGCAAGCGCTATCATTATGGATTAAAGGAGGATGATTACGTATGTTACGCACAGGGAATACATCCCGCCGCAAATGGATGATTGTCTTACATGCAGCTCTAGCATTGATGCTCCTGCAAGGCATGGTACTCTGGGCGCCGCAAGCTCAAGCTGCCGTATCCAGCAAGACGATTGTAGGCTACTGGCACAACTTCGATAATGGTTCCGGGTTCATCAAGCTCCGTGACGTATCTCCTAAGTTCGATGTCATTAACGTCTCCTTCGCAGAACCAACCTCTGGCGTCACGAATGGTACAATCGGCTTCACGCCTTACAATTATACGGATGCCGACTTCAAGGCTGATGTCGCTTACTTACAGAGCCAAGGCAAGAAAGTCATTATCTCCATCGGGGGCCAGAATGGGCAAGTGCAACTACCGAACGCCGGAGCCCGAGATAATTTCGTCAATTCAGTCATTGCGCTCATTGAGAAATACGGCTTTAACGGACTTGATGTAGACTTCGAAGGACACTCCCTCTATTTGAACGCTGGCGACAGTGACTTCAAAAATCCCACCACTCCAGTTATCGTCAACCTCATTGCAGCTCTTCGTACCATTAATAGCCACTTTGGAACCGACAGCTTCTACCTGACTATGGCTCCTGAAACCTTCTTCGTCCAATTAGGCTATACCTTCTATGGCGGCAGCTGTATTAGCTGCGACAGCCGTGCTGGCGCATATTTGCCTGTCATCTATGCTACCCGCGATATTTTAGACTGGCTTCAGGTACAGAATTACAACTCAGGCCCGATTACAGGACTGGATGATCAGTATCATACAATGGGCAATGCCGACTTCCACGTGGCTATGGCCGATATGGTGCTGACCGGATTTCCGGTAGCCAAAAATCAAAACAACTTTTTCCCACCGCTAAAGCCGGATCAAGTGGTGCTTGGATTGCCTGCCAATGCAAACGCTGGCGGGGGCTTCACTACTATTGCAGAAGTGCAAAAAGCACTTGATGCGCTCATTAAAGGCGTACAGTTGTCCAGCTACAAGACACGAGGCAGTTCGACTGGATATCCGAACTTCCGTGGGTTGATGACATGGTCAGTGAACTGGGATAAATTCAATAACTTTGAATTCTCAAACAGTCATCGTGCTTATCTGGATGCATTAACTCCGCCTATTCCCGATACGGAACCTCCTTCCGTACCAACAAACGTAATCGTTACAGCTAAGACATCCACCAGTGTCAGTCTCAGCTGGACGGCCTCCACAGATAATGTTGGGGTGACCGGATATACCGTCTCCTATGGGACTCAATCTGTGAGCGTTTCGAATCCGAATGCTGTCATCTCGGGATTGACGCCATATACAAATTATACCTTCACGATTACTGCGAAGGATGCGAAGGGGAACCAATCCGCTGCAAGCGCACCGCTAACGGTGAATACAGCTCCAGCGGGATCAGGTGGAGATACAACACCCCCAACCGCCCCAGGTAATCTACAGGTAACAGGAAAATCCGCAACTTCAGTAATACTCAGCTGGTCGGCCTCGACGGACAATGTTGGTGTGACTGGCTATACCGTGTCTTATGGAACGAATGCTGTCAATGTGTCGGACACAACCGCAACTATTACAGGATTAACGCCAAATACAAACTACGTATTTACCGTAACTGCTAAGGATGCAGCCGGGAATGTTTCCACTGGAACCATTGTTCAAGTAATGACAGATGCACAAGGCGGGGCTCAGCCATGGGCTCCAAATGTCAGCTATAAGGCAAACGACGAAGTCACTTATGGCGGAAAGACTTATGTATGCCGGCAAGCTCATACTTCATTGCTAGGTTGGGAACCGTCTAACGTTCCAGCTCTGTGGCAGCTCAAATCCTAATAGAACGGAAGTAGGGGAGTTCTGAATCGATCAGAACTCCTTTTTTCATGTAGGTAAACTGTGTCGCTTCTCCTATTGACACTTCCCATTTATGGCTTATAATCATGATTAATACTTAGATTTACTTAATAACACTTAATTTTACTTAACAGAACAGGGGAGAATCCATGTTTCAAGAGGAACGCTTGGCAGCTATATTAGAGCACCTGAAGAGAAACAAGCGCATTGAAGTGGAAGAAGTATGCGAACTGCTGTCTATATCACGAGATACAGCACGCAGGGACATTATCAAGCTTGAGGAACAAGGCTCTATCATTCGAACACGGGGCGGAGCTGTCCTGCCTACCATATCGAAGGAAATGCCCAATTACGGCCAACGGTTGCAGAAGGAGACGACGTCCAAGCAGAAGATCGGTCAGGTTGCCGCTACTCTCCTTCACGACGAAGATTATTTATACATGGACTCATCCACGACGGTACGATTCGTGGGAGAACATATGAAGACCAAGGGTAATGTCATCGTTACGAATTCCATCGACATGGCCGGTATGTTGGCGGAGAGAAATGAAGCTCGCATTCAGCTTCTTGGAGGCCTATTGGACAATAATCAACGGATGATTTATGGATCGCGGGCGATTGAGATGCTGGGCGACTATCACTTCGACAAGGCCTTCATCGGCACTTGTGGATTGTCTATGAATGGACTGACGACCGACTTTGAAGAAGAGACATATTTCATCCGTCAGGTGATTCGCAGTGCAGACCAAGTCATTGTCCTTGCTGACCACTCCAAATTCGGCAAGACGATGTTCCATCGTGTAGCGGGCTTAGAAGATATAGATTTTATCGTCACAGATCGTGAGCCAGATGCGGAGTGGCAGCGTTATGTAAATGAAATAGGCGTCGAGATCATCATTGCTGACAGAGAGGTGCACCATGATTAACAGACTAATTTGGATGGGTTGTCTATCATACATTGTAACTGGGGTAACACTTGTCATTATGGGTGCAGTGCTCCCTGAACTGCTTCTGAACTATGGCTTGAATTATACAGACGGGGGAATACTCGTCTTCGTTCAATTCGTCGGCATGCTGCTCGGCGTTCTCAGTATGCCTGCTATTTCTCGAAGGTTCAGTCGGAAACGAGGAGTTATGATCGGATTGCTGATGATTAGCGCCGAGCTGCTGCTGTTTTTCCTCCCGCCATGGCCAGTCGTTATTTTGATAGCCGGATTTGCGGGGGCAGGAGCGGGGCTTGTGGAGTCAGGGATCGGTACCATTATTCTTGTCGCTGTCAAAGAGAAGCAAGCCATCGCGATGAGCAAGCTGGAGGTTACTTTTGGCCTCGGCGCCTTGATGATACCATTCGTGGCAAGCTTCTTAATCGCACGTGGGATATGGACATACTCTTTCCTGCTGCTCGGCATAAGCGCACTTCTCACGGCAATCGCCTGGCAGCGGATGTCATTCGGTCATGTCGATGCCATGTTGACGCGCACAGTAGTTAATGGCTCCGAAGCCAAGCGTGAATCTTACTCAGCGAAGTCCATTCCTTTCCTTGTCCTATGCGCCTTCTTCTTCATGCTCTATGGAGGAAGCGAAGTGTCTGTTGTGCACTTCTTCCCATCCCTGTTTATCGAGAGATGGGGCGTCGCAACCTCTGATGCAACATTGACGGTTACGGTATATTGGACGGCGATGGTTATCGGCCGTGCACTATGCGGTGTACTTGCAGAAAAGATAACGTACTATCGATTTTTATGGATCACGACAGTGCTCAGTGTCCTTGTATTACTCATTCTGCCTTTCATTTCTCAGGCTTGGGGAGGGTACGTCATTAGTTTTCTCCTCGGGCTTGGAATGGCAGGCATGTTCGCGATCATGCTGATTTATGCAAATAGTGCCCTTCCCGGCATGACTGAGCGGACAACGAGTATTTTGCTGGCGGCAAATGGACTAGGTGGTTCGCTTCTGCCGATTGCAGTCGGTAGAATGATGGACATATGGCCGGTTCAAGCCGTCATGTGGCTTTTCTTCGGGGTGATGGTAACGATGCTGCTGCTCGTATTCGGATCAAAGCGCCTGAATTTGTTCTTGTCGACGAGCAAACAAACGAGCCAAATCCATACTTCAGAAGCGAAATAATATAATGAAAAGCAATTCCTGCCTCGCAACATGGAAGCGGAATTGCTTTTTTGTTGTGTAATCATAGAATGAGGATTCCAGCCATATATTTTGACCATCGGTACATTAAGTGGATTCACTATACCACTATAACTCCTTTGGAAATGAGGGCAAGCAAGAATGCGCGAAAATACCCATGTGCACCAGCTAGCAGCACTTGTAAGCGGGGGAGGACATTGAATGCCAAAAAAGCTTCACTATACCATTGCCATTGTCGGGGCAGGCAGCGCCGGATTATCGGTCGCGGCCCGCTTGCTACGCGAATCGAAAGCGCTTCACGGCTCAGTCGTGCTACTTGATCCGCAAACCAAACATTATTATCAGCCCTTGTGGACGCTTGTCGGCGGAGGCGTCGTCAGCAAGGAGACGACCGAACGCAGCCAGCAATCGCTGATCCCGAAGGGAGCCGACTGGATTCAGGAGGCGGTTGAGGAATTCAATCCGGAGGTCAACCGATTTGTTACCAAGCCGGGCACCGTCATCCAGTACGAGGTCCTCGTCGTAGCGGCGGGAATTCAGGTGGACTGGGAGCGGATCAAGGGACTGAAGGAGTGTATCGGACGGGATGGGGTGTGCAGCAACTATGATTATCGATACGTCGATAGCACGTGGAAGTCCATTCGCCAGTTCCGTGGCGGCAATGCGATCTTCACGCAGCCGAACTCGCCAATCAAATGCGGGGGAGCGCCTCAGAAAATTATGTATTTGGCCGACGATGCATTCCGGCAGGCTGGGATTAGAAGTAAGTCGAACATCATCTTCGCATCGGGCAATGCGTCTATCTTTGCCGTTCCGAAATATGCTGCGGCACTTAATCGGGTGATCGAACGAAAAGACATTGCGACCAAATACCAGCTTGATCTGATCTCGATTGATTCGGTGAGGAAGGAAGCTGTGTTCGAGCACGTGGTTACGAAGGATCGGGAGACGCTCCAATACGACATGATTCATGTCGTGCCGCCCATGTCGTCTCCCGACTTCATTCGAAATAGCCCGCTTGCAGGAGCCGCAGGATGGGCCGAAGTCGACAAACATACGCTGCAGCATGTCCGGTTCAAGAACGTGTTCGCGCTCGGAGATTGCAGCAATCTCCCGACTTCCAAGACGGGAGCAGCCATCCGCAAGCAGGCTCCCGTCGCAGTACAAAATATCATCAGCTTGCTGGCTGGACAACCGCTTGCCGCACGTTATGACGGCTATACATCATGTCCGCTCGTTACCGGCTATAATCGGCTTATTCTGGCGGAGTTCGATTATGATCTGACTCCGCAGGAAACATTCCCGTTTGATCAGTCGAAGGAACGGTACAGCATGTACATGCTGAAAAAAAATCTGCTGCCTAAAATGTACTGGCACGGCATGCTGAAGGGCCGAATGTAAGAGAAGTCTACGAAAAATTCATATTGTTAAGTTAATCAAGTACCCGTGGTTGTTTTATTTAGAAAGGGGAGAGTATTGCCTAATGCTGCTGCGTTATTTTTATGATGACAAGTTAGCTCACGCTTCATACCTGGTCGGCTGCCAAGCTACGGGGGAAGCGATCGTGATCGATCCGGCTCGCGATGTAACGCCATATATCACAACGGCTAAATCCGAAGGCTTGAACATCATCGCTGCTGCCGAAACTCATATCCACGCTGATTTCGTGTCCGGAATGCGCGAATTCGGAGCGGAGCATGAAGCAATGCTTTATTTATCGGGCGAAGGCGGTCCGGATTGGATCTATACGTATGTGAGCGATGCGAGCGGGAATAAGGTCAATCATCGCCTTGTGCAGGATGGAGACCGATTCCACATCGGCAATCTCGAATTCGAAGTGCTTCATACCCCTGGCCATACGCCTGAGAGCATTTCGTTCCTGTTAACGGATCGGGGCGGTGGAGCCGATTCTCCGATTGGCATTTTTACCGGCGACTTCGTGTTCGTCGGCGATGTGGGACGCCCTGATCTGCTGGAGAAGGCAGTAGGGCTGGCAGGCACGGCAGAGGAGGGAGCAAGGCAAATGTTCCACTCCTTACAGCGCTTCAAGGAGCTTCCCGAATACGTGCAGATGTGGCCTGCCCATGGTGCGGGAAGCGCATGCGGCAAGGCGCTGGGCGCAGTTCCTTCATCGACGGTAGGCTACGAGAAGCGCTTCAATTGGGCTCTGTCCTTCACGAACGAAAATGAGTTCGTCAACTCATTACTAGCTGGGCAACCCGAACCGCCAACTTATTTTCCGAGAATGAAGCACGTGAATCGGGTAGGGCCTACATTACTTGGCCAGCTTTTTGTTCCAGAGCAGATCGAGGGGAGTGTAGAAGAAGTTGCGAGTTTCGTGCAAGCAGGAGCAATCGTCGTGGATACTCGCCCATGTGCTGCATTTGGTGCCGCGCATGTAAAGGGAACGATTAATGTGCCATACAACCGTTCCTTTACTTCATGGGCCGGTTGGCTCCTAAATGACGAACATCCGCTGTATGTGATGGGGGAGGAGGAGCAATTGCCTCATATTGCCCGAGATTTTCGATCCATTGGCATCGATCGAATTGAAGGTCTGATCGAAGCAACGAAGATGTGGGTGGATAGCGCCCTCCGTTCATCTTCCAAAGAATTGCTGGAATCTTATCCTGACGTTACTCCTGCGAGCATCGCAGACCAGGTAGTTGGCGGCGAGATCGCAGTTGTGGATGTGCGCTCAAGTGCAGAATGGGAGGAAGGCCACATTCAACATGCCAAACATATACTGCTTGGCAAGCTGCCGGAACGTGTTCGGGAGGTTCCGACTGAAATGCCCGTGCTCGTTCAATGCCGAACGGGAATGCGTTCCGCCATTGCGGTCAGCATTCTTCAGGCGCATGGCGTTACGAATGTCTTCAACCTGCAGGGCGGCATCGTCAGGTGGCAAGAAGAGGGATTGCCTATTGTGACGCGATAGATGGCAAGATCTTGGCCCATACATTTCAAGGAATACCATAAAATAATGAGTAAAAAGCGGGCAAAGCATGCTCGCTTTTTTTATTGGCTGTACAGGGAGTAACCCATTGACTATATACTATAGGGGGGTATACTATATAAGTAACAAAACACGAACATACGCCCTAAGTATATAGAGGAGGGATCGGATGTCACATCTTGCGAAATTTGCAGTAACTCCCGGTTTTGAGGAAGGAGGAAGTCTTTTTACGCCTAAGCAGTTGTCACTGCTTGGTTCTATTGTAGGCAACAAGGCAAAGATCGAGTTGACTACCTTCAAACAACTCTATGTCGAAATGGAAGAAGAGCGGATGGATGAGGTACAGCAGCGGTTGAAGGAAGTAGGGTTAGAGATCTATCCAGCAGGCTTCTACACCAAGAGCTTGATTACCTGTAATTTCTGCAAAGGATCAGAAGACACGAATATGGAGCTTGCCAAGCAGTTGAATGAAGTGATAGCCGGAATCGAGGTTCCCTACCCGATCCGGGTAGGCTACTCTGGATGTGCACTCGGAACAGGAGAACCGCTGCTGAAGGATATCGGGATTGTGAAAATGAAGGATGTATTCGATATATACATTGGCGGAGAGCCGAAAACAATCAAGCCAACCCTCGGACAATTGGCGATTTCCGGAGTGACGGCGGAGCAGTTAATCCCATGCGTCACCCGAATGATCGATTTCTTTCAAGCGAATGGCAAGAAGAAGGAGAAATACGCTAAGTTTATTCAACGGATGTCGATCGAAAAGATTATCGAAGAAGCTGTAAGAACCGAAAGCAAAAATGAATCAAGTTAACCTTGCACGCTAGGGAAGATCTGCATGTATATGATATCGTTTATCGTTCTGATAACCTTTTATTTATAGTTGAATGATGCTTCATACACTTGTGTATAAAAAAGAGCGGTCGGATCAAGAATCTTCTTGAATCATACCGCTCTTGTATATGGATTATGAGAATTCGTTCAACGCTTCAGGCGTCCAGTCCGTAACCCCGTTATCCTCTAAAACACCCAAAATAACGTCTGTAATATCTGGATCCGCCATCAGCTTGTCTTGAACGCGGAAAATAATATCATCAGCGTCGGCTAAGGTTAAGCCCTTGCGCAGTTCGATCATCGCATCGACGTGATAATAGCGCCCTTCCTGCGTAATTCGCAAATCATTAATATCCGTAACGTCTGAGTCAGCAAGAATAAGGAAAGCTACCTTCTCCGCAACATCGCGAGGAGCTGCGACCCCGATAAGTCCAACCATATTGTCATACCCGACTCGAAAAGCAACGCCAATCATTAATATCCCGATTAGAAGCGTCGCAATTCCATCCAAAGCCTTAAATGCTGTCAAGGAAGTGACGACAACTGCGCTCATGGCCAATAAGGCACCCGTAACAGCAACCAGGTCTTCATAAAATACCAAGCGAGTGGGTGGTGCAGAACGACTAACATGCTTAAATGAAGCGGGGATAAATGCAATACCTTTTGTTTCAACTCTTGCTTCCTTCGTAATTTCCTTCATCGCTTTGAGCAAAATAGCTCCATCAACAACTAAATTGAATATTAATGCCGCGATATTTATCCAGAACGCCCCACTGCTCGCTTGTACGGGGTGCTGAAGTAAATGCAGGCCCTCACGTATCGTCTCGTAGGCCATAATCGTTACAACGATAACAGCCACCATACAAAAGAGGTTGATGACTCGACCGAATCCAGTAGGGAATTGGCGAGTGGGCTTCTTCTCCGCAAGTATACTGCCGACGAATACAAAGCCTTGATTCACGCTGTCCGCCAGAGAATGCATGGAAGATGCGAACATCGCTCCACTGCCGCTCATTGCAGCACCTGCGCCTTTTGCAGCCGCAATAATGGCATTGCCTATCATTGCAATTGCAGAGGACTTATTTCCTTTCTTAATAAGCTGTAATACCGTTTCTCGTTCCGATTCGGGATCCATTGCTTCCTCCTAAAATGATGAATAAGATAACTGAAATTGTTGCCTAAGCTTACTAATTTTATTACAAGAAGCTAAATGCAATCAATTATTAATACGATTAAATCAAAAATAGTTTCAAGATTTCATTTTTGCTTCTATCATTGATATAATTACCAAGATAGGAGATTGATAGAATTACAGCAACAGAGCGTGTCCGCAGTAAGCTGTTTGTTCGTATTACCAATTTACATAGATTGAGCCTTTGGGGAGGGAACGGTACATGAACCAAGAAGCAAGCACCGCCGGATGGGATGCAATTGATCAAGCAGTCACAGCAATTTATGGCGAGCAGGAGCCTAAGCATTACGGCACGATCATTTCATATGCTCTGGGTGGACATGACCCCTTGGATGGATTAAGTGCATACAAGGCGGATTTTCCATACCCGCATTGGCATTTTGTAACCTATGGTTTTTCAGAACTTTATGATAAAGAATTAGACGATGAAGAATGTAGCGGATACGGGTTTGAACTTACATTCAGACTGGTTAGGCAGGCTGAGGATGAGGAACCTCCCGCATGGGCGCTTAACCTACTGCAAAATATGGGGAGATACGTATTCAACTCCGGCAATGTATTTCGATCGGGAGATTATCTGGATGCGAACGGGCCGATATGCTTGGATGCAGATACCCAATTAACAGCACTCGCCTTCGCTGAAGATCCTGATTTGCATGCAATCGATACACCGAATGGCAAGGTAGAGTTCATTCAGATGGTAGGGATTACGAATGATGAGCTTGAAGCGATGCAAACTTGGAATACATTAGGCCTTTTGAATGCATCCCAAACGCACCTGCCTTATTACATTACCGATCTGGAGCGGGAGTCGCTTCTTCGCATGCCAGAAGTGGCCGAAGCTGCTGAGCGAGGAATGCAGAATGACGGTTCGAACACCGGAATCTTATTCGTTCAGCAATTAGGATGGGAATCTGGCAAGAATGGATGGTTAGGCAAGAAGCCGGCTAAACTCCTCATCGGTGCAAAGCAGGCGGCCTTAATCGGGAAGCTGCTGCAGGGGCGGATCTTGAAGCGCAAAGAACTTACACTGGTTGGGCCAGAGGTTACAATCGTAATTAAATCGGGCGATCGTACTTCTCATGAAACGACGGAAAATGCGATTCAGTTGTTCGTAGATGATCGTACGGCTGCTGAACTTAGCAAGAAGCTGGAGCCGAAGACTGGCATGGTCGAACTTGCGTCTACACAGAGCATTGTCGTTCAAATTGAGATAACAGAAATTAAGGATCAAGAAGGAAACGTCGTCGACGTTATTGGATAAGACAGACACGAGAGACATGAATGGGTATGAGGAGGAATTGTCATGAGCTGGCTAAGAGAAGAAATTGCGATGAAGTGGCGCACAGAAGGAAAGCGGTATGCCTCGGAAATTAATGAATATGTGCGCGTCGGGATGGAAAGTAACTGGGAACAGGCACAACAAGAGCCAGGGGATGATCAGCGTTCGGACATGGCCGCAGACATCGTTGACATGATACGAGCTGCCAATCAAGTAGGTGATACCGAACGGCTGCGACAGGAGATTCCACCAGCATCCTGGCCAATTACACCCGATTATGAGGAGAAGCAGCAAGCAATTAAACCAATTGTCTGCCTGAATGATGGAACTGTTCTTGTGCGTACTTATGGCGGCGGCATCTATCTCATTCAACAGGATCGAATTACTGAGCTTCCTGACTTCTATCATATTGGATGCTCCTCGGACGGAAACTACTTCGCGCTTAGTAATGAACAAGGAATACGTATAATACGAGGAAACGTTACAAGCTTGGGGGAGGGCGAAGAGATTGCCGCTTGGTCATGGCAAGTTATACAGCAACGTATTAAGGCAATCTTGAATGATTGTGAATCACTTGCCGATTCAGAACATCCGGCTAGCCACATTGAGGAGGCTATCCCATTCGACAACGGCTCACGTCTTCTTCTCGTAACCGATTGCGGCATCTATTTGCTTAGCCAAGACCAAGTCGAGCTGCTTCATCCTGAACTGACGGAGATGCAGCAATTTGATTACGAGGATACTCACATCGATATGGTGCATGGTGCTGTGTCTGCGGATGGACGCTGGCTTGCTTACGGCAGCCAGTGCAGTGAACATCAATTGCGAGATGCAGCGAGTGGGAAGGTGTATACGTTCGAGCCGCAATCCAGTTATCCGCATTATGCGCTGTTCGCCAAGGACAGTAGCGAAGTGTGGTATAATGCATGCCATTTCTATAATGGGGCAACGATTCAAGTCCCGCTTGCAGACTTGGGGCAGCTTAAGCTTGAAGCTGGGACAGAACACGAGTGGCCGCTAATGAATGATGAGATGCGTGTATACGCCGCTGCTGCGTTGACAGATGGTCATATATTAGGTGATGCTTATGGATATTTGCGTAAAATAGACAGTGAAGGTAATGAGATATGGCGATACTTTGTCGGCAGCACCTTATCCGGTATTGTCGTATCACCAGATGAATCACGATTAGCGGTAGGCACATATGGAGGAATGCTGCATCTTATTGACTTACAGAGCGGTGTCAAGAGTGAGTACAGCATCGGTACTGCGAATATCATAGAGATTGACCGCTGGATTCTATGGCGAGATGAAGAGCCGCTGCGCTGGTAGTTGAAGTAAGGTAGAAGTGCGGAAAAGTACGGCATAAAACACTCTACTGATCGAACCTGCTAACCGGTTAAGAACATGATATCCATGTTCTGCGCTATGAGAGTTTGTAATTTGGCAGCATCACACTAAAAAATCATGATGTAAAATCTCTTATTGAAGAAGGAATGGTCTACAACGATGTGTAAACGATGCGCTTGGGTAAAAGAAAATGAGCCTCTATATGTGGACTACCATGACAAAGAGTGGGGAGTTCCCGTATACGACGATCGAAAGTTATTTGAAATGCTGTGCTTGGAAGGTGCGCAGGCGGGGCTAAGTTGGTGGACAATCTTGCAGAAGAGAGAACATTACCTTGAAGTCTTCGATCAATTCGAGGCAGAGAAAATTGTGCAGTACACGGAAGAGAAGCTGGAATCCTTGCTCGATGATGCAGGGATCGTCCGCAATAAATTGAAAATTTACAGCGTCGTTAAAAACGCACACGCTTTTTTACGACTCCAGAAAGAGCACGGCTCCTTCTCCACGTACATATGGAGTTTCGTCAATAACCAGCCCATCGTGAACCATTGGGCGAACATCAAAGAGGTACCCGTTACAACTGACATCAGTGATCGAATGAGCAAGCAGCTTAAGAAAGACGGGTTCTCATTCGTAGGGAGCACGATTTGTTATTCCTTCATGCAGGCGGTTGGCATGGTAAATGATCATACGCTGGAATGCCTCTGCCATCCGTCACATTCTTAGTTTTTGGATAGATGTCTGTTTGATGTATGAATAGAGGTTTCGATTATGAACAGAGATTTGAAAGGAGGTGAGAAATCGATGAGTTCCATTCACATGCTGGCCGGCATACCGGGCAGCGGGAAGAGCCATTACGCGAAGGAGCTGTGCAAGCAGCATAGGGCTGTTCACGTAGCAACCGACTCCATCCGTCAGAAGCTGTTCGGAGATGAGGCGAAGCAAAAGAATACGTATGTCGTATTTGATGAAGCATTCTCTCAGATTGAGCAAGCATTGACTTCTGGACGCAATGTAGTATTCGACGCAACCAATGTCAGCCGAGAACGAAGATTGAAGTTCTTGAAGCGGTTCAGGGAGGTTCCGGTGGAATGTCATGTGTGCAGCACGCCCTATGATATCGCCATGCAGCGGGCTCAATCCAGGAAGCGTAAGATTGACGAGAGCGTGATGTCCAAGTTTGCTAAGCACTTTGAGTTTCCGGTGCTTGGCGAAGGCTTTCAACAACTTCATATTGTGCATGCTCCAGCTGACGCTATGCTTGCGCGCTTGGAGTTGGAAGAGCTGCTTGCAGATCATTCTGATCACGACGAATTGTTCAACTATTTGTCCAGCTCTCCGCATTTTCAGGTAATGATAGGATATGATCAACAGAATCCGCATCATTCGAGAACGTTGTCCGAGCATACCTATGCGGTGCTGGAATATGTACGTGCTTTCTACGAAGGGGACAACATGCTGGCAATGCAGCTCGCGGCACTGTTTCATGATGCAGGCAAGCCATTCTGCAAGGTGTGGAAGCAAAGCCGGGGATATTACTCCTATTATGGTCATGAACATGTATCCGCAGCGATCGCCTGCCATGTGCTGAAGCAAATGGGATACGATAAGGACTTTGTCCTGCAGGTCGTCAATCTAGTTAGCTTCCATATGGAGATCCTGCACGCCGGAGACGCCGGAGCATCTCATATTTATCATTTGCTAGGCGATGAAATGCTGGCCCAATTGTATTTTTTTGCGGAAGCCGACACTTTCGCGAAATAAGGAGGTGAAACGACATGAAAATCAAATATCCGAAAACGATGCACCTTCCCTGGTCCAGAAGCTATACGAATGACGATAAAATTTTGCGGAATACAGATCATTTCATCGGCCGCGAGGTTGTTGTTACAGAAAAGATGGACGGGGAGAATACAACGATGTATAACAATGGCATTCACGCTCGTTCCCTGGACAGCAAGGATCATCCTTCTCGGCACATCGTCAAAATGCAGCATGGCGGCATTCAATACATGATCCCGGAAGGCTATCGATTATGCGGTGAAAATGTCTATGCGAAGCATTCGCTTTTCTATACAGACTTGCCGAGTTATTTCATGCTGTTCTCGGTATGGAATGAGCATAACATATGCCTATCTTGGGATGATACCCTCGAATGGGCTGAACAGCTTCAGCTTACTGTTGTTCCGGTGCTGTATCGGGGAATATGGGATGAGGAAGCTGTCAGGAAGTGCTATACGATGCAATCCCGCTGCGGTGGTGAACAGGAGGGCTATGTTGTTCGTCTCGCGTCTGCATTTCATTATGATGCATTCAAGGACAGCGCAGCTAAGTTTGTCCGCCGCAATCATGTACAAACCGATGAACATTGGTTAAGTAAGCCGATCGAACCAAATGGTCTTGTGAGACAATAATCGAATTTTCGCTAATTTACAATACTAGATTTCAAGAAAGGAATGGGAATCATGTAATTCATAATAGAAGTACCGATCTATAGAGGATTTATCCTAACAACAAACTAAAAAACCAGCTTCCTCCATAAGTGGCAAGCAAGCTGGTCTGCTATCGAATACCGTATTTATTTTACCCCTGCTTTTTCTTGCTCCAAGGCATAGGTCGTGCTTCTTTCTAAGAACTCCAATACCTCATCTGATATCGGAAATAACCCCGTCTCACTGGCAGGACGTTTTCTTACTTCCCAGAACTTCTCGATTAACTCCTCATCACCCTCAAATGTGATCATCGACAGCTCATTCAGCTCAATTGCAATTTTGCAGCCTTCATCCGATTCTGGCGGGATAGACTGCTGGATACACCATTCAATCCGCCGCAGTAAGGACACATACTGTTGAGTGATTGGGTCGCTATTGCCTAGATTCGGAAGAGTCTGGCGCAAAAACTCGCTTTCTTCTTCTACGAAGTAATCCATCCACTGCTTCGAATTCTCCGGTGCGTTCTGCACAAGACTCGATACCTTCTCCCAAGAGAGATTTCCCTCTATATCAATCATATGTATGAGTGTAGCTGTATTGGAAATACTCGTCTGCAGCGATGTTAACTGCTCCTGAAGCTGATTATAATGGGCAGTTAGGATGTGACGGTAAGACAGCTTGTCTATCAATTGCTGAATATCCTCCAGTGGGAGCGACAATGACTTCATGAGCGTGATCTTCTCAAGTGTAAATAAATCTGCTTCCGAATAATAGCGTCGACCGTTGTCTTCCTTATGACTCGGCATAAGCAGGCCAATCTGATCATAATAACGCAATGTTCGTACGGATACATTTCTCATCTTCGATACTTGTCCTGTTGTCCAGCGATTCATGTCAGTCCTCCTGAAAAAAGTGCTTGCAGGTTACGTAACGTCACCTAATATAGTTGGATTATAACACAGAGGATTGAGGGATAAAGTATGAAGACAACAGAGATGTGGAAGAAAAGTGATCCTTGGACTTGGAGCCAAATGCTGGCTTTGCTAGCACTGGAATTCGTATTTGTGATTTGTGTGATTAAATATCCGCTGCAGCAATTGTACGCTGATTGGATGCAGAACACGCTATATGCAGGCACATTGACGGGTTTTACCATAGCCATAACGCTAATGCTGGGGATATATATCATTGCTTTGCGGCCACAGAAATTGACATGGGCAGAAGTTGGTGTGAAGCCATTTGCGGCTAAAGATTGGTGGAGAATTTTACTCTGGATACTTGCACTTATTATACTCAGCTTGGCAACCGTTTATCTTACGAGCTTTCTAGGGACTACGGTCGAGAATAGTAAAACAGAGAGCTTGAAACAACATGTTACGTTATTTACCTTATTGCTTGGTGTAGTATCGGCAGGGATCATCTCGCCAGTATACGAGGAAATCTTCTATCGCGGCTTCATCTATCGCTGGCTGCGGACACGTGTTGGAATGGGAGGAGCAATCCTTATAAGTGCATTGATCTTTACTGCAGCGCACTACCCAACGACAAATGCGATGCCCGTTAATTTTGTTGGCGGAGTCCTATTCGCATGGGCGTATGAGCGTACGGGTTCCGTATGGCCTGGAATCCTTGTCCATGGCATAACGAATACGATTGGTGTTCTTTTAACGGTGGTAGGCTGATGCTGATTTATTGTTATTTTCAACGACAAAGACAACTGTGTCTAATCACGCGGTTGTCTTTTTTTATGGAAGGAAATGTCTTGAACGTCTAACTCTGTCGTACTATTCTATACTTGCTTGATGAAAATGAGCGAATTTCAACACCATGTATTCAATCCGGAAATTAGGGGAGAATCTCACCTTATAAAAAGAGGAGACGGAGCAATATGCCGCATATTACATGCAATAATATGGACATGTTTGTCGAGCAGCTAGGCGTAGGATTTCCCGTTATTTTTCTGCATAGCGGATTTTCAAGAGGGATTCTCGCATTTGCCAGCCAGATTCTTGATTTTCAAAGTAAGTACGCTTGTTATTTTCCCGACTTCCGCGGACATGGCAGAACAAGAAGTGACAGCTTGGAATGGAGTACGCCGCAGCATGCTGAGGACATCATTGCACTCATGAATCAATTAGGGATTCAACAGGCGCATCTGATCGGCTACGGCATGGGAGGAGGGGTCGGCTTGTATTGTGCGATTCACCATCCTGATCGTGTAACTTCGTTAACTTCAATTGGTCAGAGCGGGTATGTTGCTTCGTATGGATCTGAGGAATTTGAACCGGAGTGGCTGCTTGAGAATGATGGCCATGCATTTATCCGGCTAATGGAAGATAGACATAGAGATGCACATAAGGGTAACTGGCAGGAATTTTTGCGCCAAAAGCTTAAAGATTGGCGAACGTATCCACAGTTAAGTGAAGAACAATTCAGAGGCATAAGTTGTCCTACCTTGTTCATTGCTGGTCAGCATGATCCCTATGCACCAGAAGAAGATGTAATGAAAGTAACTACTCTTATTCCCAATTCACGATACGTCATTATAGAGGGAGCAAGTCATCGCCCCCAAATGATTCGTGAACAGCCTATCTTCGTAAACGATACTATTTTGTCGTTCTTGGAAGAAGTAGGACGTGCGAATGAACAAGCAAGTGTAGTACGCCACACATAGTCATGTACGATGAGAAAGTGGGCATATGTGAGTTTGTTATCTTTCTGCATAGCGGCTATTCCCGCGGCATATTGGCATTTTCAAGTCAGATGTTGGATTTCCAAAAACAATTTCGTAAATGATGTGACTCATCAATATTTGTCCAATCGAATCCGTACAGGTGATTATTCTGACGAACCTCGTCCATCTTTGGGCGGGGTTTTTGTATACTTCCTAACAGTGATTACCGACTCTAAGAAGGGGGGGAAGGAGTTAATCATGCTTTATTTGTAAACAGAATGACTGAGAACATGGAAGGATCTGAATTTGACATCATCTATTTTAGAGGTATATAATTCAGTAGTAAAATAATAGGTAACCTAATTATTTGATTATCTAATAGTTAGCTAACCTAATATAGAGATGAAACGTGTTCTAGAATCTATGAGGTGATGCGGAATGTTCGATCCAGATACAACGGCGTATAAGCTTGTCCAATCGTTCATGCGATTCAATCGGGCCGAGTGGAATCAACGGATGTCAGCAGGCAAGAAGCGCAGTGAGATGATGATGCTGTTCTGCATCAAGCGCCATGCGCAAGAGGGAGAGCCGGCTATGCGGGTATCCGACATCAGCAACCATCTGCGGCTCACTTCTCCGACGGTTACTCAGACCTTGAATGTGTTGGAGAAGAAGGGACTTGTGGAGAGGTTTATGGATAAGGAAGACAGGCGTGCCGTTCGAGTACAACTGACCGAAGAGGGATTGAAGACAACAGAAGAAGGTCAGAAACAATTCGAGGAACAGATTAACGGGCTGATTCAGCATCTAGGTGAGGAGGATAGCCTTCATCTCGCGGATTTGTTAAAGAAAGTATACGAATACTATGACATCCGCAGCCAACAACGAGAAAAAGAAAAGACACATGATGATGGAGATGGAGTTGAGGAAGCATGATGAAGTTGTTTCGGTATTTGAAACCATACCGAGTGCCGATAGGCGTCATATTAGCGCTTGTCTTTGTACAATCGCTGTCGGAGCTGTATTTGCCGACGCTTATGTCTGATATTGTAAACTTCGGGATTTCAAAAGGAGATGTCCCGTACATTTGGAAAATTGGCGGTCTCATGCTGGCGGTAGCAATCGGAGGAACAATCTGTGCGATTGTGAGCAGTTATTTGTCAGCCAAGGTTGCAATGGGGTATGGAAAATTAATGCGCGGCAAGGTATTTAACCACGTTCAGCATTTTTCCCTGCAGGAGTTCGACAACATTGGTACTGCTTCGCTTATTACGCGTACGACCAATGACATTACACAAGTACAACAGGTGCTTGTCATGATTCTTCGCATGATGATCAGCGCCCCGATGATGTGTATCGGCGGGATTATTATGGCCGTTAATAAGGATGCCAAGCTAACGTTAGTGCTAGCCGTTGTCATCCCAATCTTGGCGCTTGCAATCTATCTCGTAGCTAGTAAAGGGATTCCCTTGTTCAAGGCGCAGCAGAAGAAGCTCGATAAGCTGAACCAAGTGCTTCGCGAAAGCTTGATTGGTATTCGGGTAATTCGTTCCTTCAATCGAACCGAGCATGAGAAGGATCGTTTCAACGAAGCCAATACAGACCTAACACAGACAGCGGTAAAGGTAAATCGCATTATGGCATCGCTAATGCCAGTCATTATGCTTGCCTTTAACTTCTCGACACTTGCGATTATTTGGTTCGGAACGGATCGAATCAATGCCGGCAGCATGCAGGTTGGTGATCTGATGGCATTTATCCAATATGCGGCTCAGATTATGTTCTCTCTTGTTATGGTATCGATCATCTTCGTTATGATACCGCGCGCCTCCGCATCTGCCACACGAATTAACGAGGTGCTTGATATGGAACCCGTCATTCGTGATCAGGATCATGTGAAGAAAGCGGAAGGACTTCGCGGCTATATTGAGTTCGATCGCGTGACGTTCAGCTATCCGGGTGCAGAGAATCCAGCATTGTCCAATATCTCATTTAGCGCCCGCCCTGGAGAGACGACGGCCATTATCGGCGGTACAGGTTCCGGTAAATCTACGATGCTGAATCTCATTCCACGATTCTATGACATTGACAGTGGGCGCATTCTGATTGATGGTGTAGATGCCAGAGAGCTATCCCAAGATGGCTTACGGGAAAAGATTGGGTACGTGCCGCAGAAGGCCGTACTATTCTCAGGCACAATTGCAGATAATATTCGCTATGGCAAGCAGGATGCGACCGATGAGGAAATGCAGCATGCAGCAGCAGTTGCGCAAGCTGCTGACTTCATTACAGCTATGCCAGAAGCATACGATTCGGTTATTTCCCAAGGGGGAACGAACGTATCAGGCGGCCAGAAGCAGCGCTTGTCCATAGCGCGGGCACTTGTGCGCAAGCCTGAGATTTATCTCTTTGATGACAGCTTCTCCGCTCTAGACTTCAAAACAGATGCCAAGCTGCGGACAGCATTAAAAGGAGAAACAACTAACGCAACTGTAATTATCGTCGCACAACGTGTAAGTACGGTGAAGGACGCCGATCAGATTATTGTGCTGGAGGAAGGACGAATCGCAGATATTGGCACGCATCAAGAACTGCTGAAATCTAGTGAAGTGTATCGTGAGATTGTATCCTCGCAGCTGTCGGAGGAGGAGATCGCATGAGTGAAAAAAATAAAGCAGCGAATTCCGGCCGTAAGCACGGTGGCGGTGGACCGATGGGTCCGGGGATGATGATGCCGGGTGAGAAGGCCAAGGACTTCAAGGGTACCTTACGCAGGCTTCTCGGTTATTTGAAACCGAGCCGAACCAAGCTATTCATCATCTTTTTGATGGCTATACTCAGTACCATATTTTCAATCGTCAGCCCTAAAATTATGGGTAAAGCAACAACCAAGTTGTTTGAATTTACAATGGCGAAATTCAACGGACTTCCAGCTGTCATGGACTTTGACTTTATTACTAATATCCTACTGCTGCTTGTTGGCTTATACCTGTTCAGTGCGTTTTTCAGTTATATACAGCAATATTTGATGGCAGGTGTAGCGCAAAAAATTGTGTATGACATGCGCCAGCAGGTCAATGATAAGCTGAATCGTTTGCCACTCAAGTACTTTGACGGACGCACGCATGGCGAGATTCTAAGCAGAGTTACGAATGATGTAGATAACATAAGTACAACGTTACAACAAAGCTTAACGCAGTTAATTACATCGATTATTACGATAATTGGCGTCATCGTGATGATGCTGACCATCAGCCCGCTGTTAACCCTCATCTGTATGCTGACATTGCCGCTCAGTGCGATCGTGATTAAAATGGTGGCATCACGTTCCCAAAAACACTTTATGGGACAGCAAAAATCACTTGGTGAGCTAAACGGTCATGTAGAAGAAATGTATACGGGGCATAATATTGTCAAAGCGTTCGGCCATGAGGAAAAATCACTCGAAGAATTTAATGAGGTTAATGAACGCTTGTACGAATCGGGATGGAAGGCACAATTTATTTCCGGCATGATTATGCCGCTAATGAACTTCATTGGCAATATCGGATATGTTCTTATCTGCGTGGTAGGCGGATTGCTCGTAACGAAGAAATCGATCGAGATCGGTGATATTCAAGCATTCATTCAATACGCTCGTCAATTCACGCAGCCGATTGCTCAGACAGCCAACATTGCGAACGTCATTCAATCGACCATTGCATCGGCAGAGCGGGTGTTCGAGGTGCTTGATGAGGTAGAAGAGGTTCCAGAAGCTACGAAGCCAGTTGAAATCGCACATCCAGTCGGTCAAGTGGAATTCGAGCATGTACAATTCGGATATAAGGAAGACGAGTTGCTCATTACAGATATGAACATCCACGTAAAACCAGGACAAATGATTGCGATTGTAGGCCCTACTGGAGCAGGGAAGACGACGCTCATTAACCTGCTGATGCGCTTCTATGAAATTAATGGCGGCGCCATCAAGATCGATGGCGTGGATATAACCGACATGGAACGCAGCAGTCTGCGGTCGATGTTCGGTATGGTGCTTCAGGATACATGGCTCTTCAATGGTACCATTCGTGAAAATATCGCATATGGCCGGGAAGGAGCTTCGGAAGAGGAGATTGTTCGCGCAGCGAAGGCGGCTCACGCCGATCATTTTATCCGTACGCTTCCGAAGGGATATGATACGGTTCTGAATGAAGAGGCCTCCAACATTTCACAAGGTCAGAAGCAGCTCCTTACGATCGCGCGCGCGATTCTTGCGAATCCATCCATTCTTATCTTGGATGAAGCAACGAGCAGTGTCGATACACGTACCGAGGTTCATATCCAGCGCGCGATGAACGAATTGATGAAGGGAAGAACGAGCTTCGTCATTGCCCATCGCTTATCGACTATACGCAATGCTGATCTGATCCTTGTGATGAACAAAGGTACCGTAATTGAACAAGGATCACACGATCAACTGATCGAACAAAAAGGCTTCTACGCGGATCTATATAATAGTCAATTCGAAGAATCAACGCCAGAAGCAATTTAATATTTATAGCCTAAGTATGTCGTTCCATGATGGATCAGCATACTTGGGCTTTTTATTTGCAAATGAAACTAGCAACTGGTTTACATAATATATATTACGTTACTATGATTTAATCGCAAGATCTCTATTACAGAGTAAAATACGAGACACAGTTATAAATAAAATTTGACAATTTCCGATTACGAGTGTAATCTATACCTCAGGATGTTAATTACATATGTAATCAATAGAAAGAAGGTTGAAAATATGCGAGATATTCCGCGAATCTCGGATGCTGAATGGGAAGTCATGAAGATATTCTGGGGGACAAACCATAAGCTGTCAGCGAACGATGTAATCGAGAAGCTAAGTGAGAATAGCGACTGGAAGCCAGCTACGATTAAATCGTTAATTAATCGATTGCTCAACAAAAATGCGCTCGGCTATGAACAGGAAGGGAAAACCTATCTATATTATCCTGTAGTCAGTGAAGAAGAGTGCGTCAGGGCAGAGAGTAATTCCTTCTTGCAGCGTCTATATGGAGGCGCCTTGAAGCCGATGTTTGTTAATTTCCTGAAGCAAGAGAAGCTATCCACAGAAGAAGTAGAGGAGCTGAAGAAAATACTGGACGAGGGGCAGCGTAGAGATGAATAACTTATTAACATGGTTAACTATAATTTTTGATTGGGTTGCAAAGACTTCCTTAATGGCATCAATCATTGTTGTCCTTATCTTGCTTGTGAGGGCCGCATTGAAGGATCGTCTCCCGATCAAATGGCAGTACATGCTCTGGTTCGTTCTGCTTGCCAGGATGCTGCTGCCTTGGGTACCTGAAAGCTCGTTCAGCTTATATAATCTATTTTCATTTGCAGATAAACCAATTGCGCTTCCTATCTCGTCAATGGATGATGATATGAGCAGATTATCGGCGGAACATGCATCAGGAATAAACGAATCCAGCCATATTCTGGACAATAGCATGTCTGGCGCTGAGCGGTCAGATGTCACGATTAACGATAGTCCTGCATTCATTCACTCCGCATTGTCACTTAGCTGGTTACTTGGCGTATTGGCAATCACAGCGTATGTGCTTGTATCGAACCGCAAATTTTCGCGAAGGATGATGAGAGAATCCTATGTCGTATCCGATGAAGACAGCTTGCGCGTACTTCAGCAATGTCGCGAGGATTTGAAGATAAAGAGAACACTGCCGCTGCTGATATCGAATGGAGTGAGCAGTCCTACACTGTATGGGGTATTACGACCGAAGATATTGCTGCCTGGCAAGTATTTTGCGCAGTTTCGCTATGAAGAACTAAGACATATTCTGCTTCATGAATTTGTTCATTACATACGCAAGGATATTGTGACAAACTGGTTATTCACCATCCTGCTTATCCTGAACTGGTTCAATCCGATTCTATGGTACGCATCTAGGAAAATGAGGGAAGACCAGGAGCTGTCTTGTGACGATCGCGTCATTTCTTGTTTGGAAGAAGATGAGGTCAAACAGTATGGATACACCATTGTCAAGCTGGTGGAAGCGAATATGACAACCGGCTTTCGTTCTGTCAGTGCGACAAGCTTCTCAACCGACAAATCCCTCATTAAAAGGAGAATCAACATGATTGCTTTGTTCAAACGAGGTTCGTATAAATGGACCATTCTCGGAATCGCGATCATTTCCATTTTTGCCTGCATTGCCCTAACGAACGCGGCAGCGGATAAACCAGAGCCGAAGAAATCCGAAATCCTTGAGCTGTATGCAAATGAACCATTATTTAATCAGGTTAATGAAAAAATCCGCACTACGGTTAAGCAAACGGTTAGTGATGTCATGCAGCAGTTGGGCAAGCCGCTTCCGCTCCAAGAGATCATGCCCACAGAAGACACGAAGGATTTGTTCCTTGTATTCAAAAGCTCTCCAAATGACGGCCCCGGTCAGCGTTACATATGGGTAAACGCTGACACCGGCAAGCTATCGAGAGTACAACTAGGGTTGGATCTGACGCCAGAAGCAGCCGGCTCTGAATTGTTGAAGAAGGCTGCACAAGCGCTGCAAGACAGTGGATACAAAGGGAATCCATATTTTAAAATCAGTCGTACCATTTTCAATGATCCAAACACGAATGAATATACGGTTCAAACGAAATTGATAGATAATCAGAACGATCATCGAGTTGAAGTGCGATTTTCGAATGACACAATCACTACGTCCTATGATGTAGGTCCTGACCAAATTTCGGATGATGAAAATAAAAAAGGTCAATACATGCTTGCTGTACTGCGCGGCAAAAAAGCTGATCAGCTTACCGCTGCATCCAAACTTTTCTCTGACAGCTACAATACCGTGTATTTGTCTTATGGTTCTGACGGCGGTGTCAGCTTCGATCCGAAAACCTATAAGATTCGTCAAATTTATGATTCATCAATATCTACCTATTCGAGCAATCCTAAAACAAGCGCGAGCCAAAAGCAGAAAAAGCTTGAAATCACGGATGAGCAATTACAAACAGCTGCTTTCCCTCTTGTTGCTGAATTGCTCGGATATAATCTACATGAATATGAAATGCAGAGAAATCCAAAGGCTCCCGGCAGTGCTCAATTTGTTAAAGATGGAGAGCGTATATTTGCGATAGAGTTTAACGAGAATGGTGATATATGGATGATCAACGACTACACGAATTAAAGCAGACATTCATAACAAAATAACGACGACCTCAGACATAGTCGTGCATAACTTATATGAATTCATGACAGGAGTCCTGAATCATCAAGATTCAGGACTCTTGTATTTTGGTCAATGGTTTGGCTGCCGGGCCCTCTAATACATCGCCTTCATAGGAGAACCTTGACCCATGGCAAGGACAATCCCAGCTTCGTTCGCCGTGGTTCCATTCCAGTTCGCAACCCATGTGTGTACAAGTGGTATCAACGATATGAAGCATGCCATGTTCATCTCGATAAGCTCCAGCTCTTCTACCGTCAATCGTTACAACGGCGCCTTCATCAATCGATAGATTCTCAGGTTTATTGTGTACACGTTCCAATTTTCCGCTAATGAGATGTTTGGCTACATCCGCGTTCTGAGCGAAAAATGTCTTCACATCAGGATCGACATGAAAGCGCGACGGTGTATATAGTTCCTGATAGGTATTCTCTCTCCCCATAATCATATCCCTCAACAGGAGCGCAGCAGCCGTGCCATTGGTCATGCCCCATTTCCGGTATCCGGTTGCAACGTAAACATTCGATACAGAAGAAGATATTTGTCCGATATACGGCATTTTATCCAAAGTAACTAAATCCTGAGCCGACCACCGGTACGATATTTCTGCTGCTCCAAATACATCATTCGCGTATGCTTTCAGTGCTTCATAGTGCTTAATGGTGCAAATACCCTGTCCGGTCTTATGACCTTCGCCGCCAATGAGTAACAAGCTTTCACCGGAATCCAATGCCGCTGTACGGATCGAGCGTTTTGGGTTCTCTGCGCTAATATACATGCCTGACAATTGAACATTCTTATTGGGGATGCCCACAACATAGGAGCGTTCAGCATGCATTCTTGCAAAATAAAATCCCATCCCGTCATAACAAGGAAAGTGGGAGCATGAAACGGCATGCTTGCAGGTCAACTTGAAGCCATCTTGCGTAATTACGGTCGGCAGCGTACCCTTATCGATGGTTTCTACAGTGGTATGTTCATAGATCTGCCCGCCTAATTCCACAAACAGCTGAACTAACTTGTCCAAATATTTAACCGGGTGAAATTGGGCTTGATTCCGCATGACGAGGGCCGCCTTGATCGGCACAGGCAGATCGATTTGAGTGACCAATTCACCGTCAATCCCCAGCTTCTCATAGGCAGCGAGTTCCGTTTGAAGCTTCGGCAGGTACTCATCCGAATTTGTATAAATATAAGCGTCCTGTTCCTCATAATCGCATGGAATCTTATGTTCCTGAACCATATGCTTAATAAATTGCTTTGCCTCGATATTCGCTTGATAGTACAGCTTTGCCTGTTCTTGACCGAAATGGTGAATGAACTCGTCGTAAATAAGGTCATGCTGCGCTGTTATTTTGGCCGTCGTATGACCAGTCGTGCCATTCAGCAGCTGACCTGCTTCAACAAGCACGACGCGGAGTCCTTCCCGTGCCAAGAGGTAGGCCGTTGTTATGCCGGAAATTCCGCCTCCAACTACTACAACTTCTGCTTCTGTATGTTTAGCAAGTTTCGGGAAGGAGGGAATCGTTGCGGAGTCCCGCCAATAGGATTCAGGAAATTGGGGGAGATCTTGAATGGACGAGGAATCATTGTGCATAGTAGCGAACCTCCTATATAGATTGTCTTTGTCTATTCATTTCCTTGGGAATCCGTGTTTAATCAGTGTGTGATTGAAATCATACATACAGACTAGGGAATACAAACATCGATCTGTATGACGAAGAAAGGAAATATCAGCGCTTCTAGGGTATAATCCGAATCGTTCGATGCCTTGCAGCCTAATTGACATGCTAGCCATTCGCGGATATTATCGATATCATAAATCTATGATTAAGAAGGGTTGTCCATGAAATTTACAAAAGCAACGAATTATGCGCTCCATACTATGCTCATGCTGATTGAGGCATCTACCGTTAAGCCAGTTGGCGTACAACAGTTGGCAGAATCCCAGGGCGTGTCCCCAACGTACTTGTCCAAAATATTAACGAGACTTGTGAAGGCCGGTATGATTGAATCGATCTCGGGAGCAAATGGGGGATATCGCCTGACTCGTCATCGAGATGATATCACATTCCTGGATATTATCCATGCTATCGAAGGCTCGACCTCGTTGTTCGAATGTAACTTCGTCCACGGCGAAGAATGTCTGATTCAAGCTGTGATGAAGGAAGCGGAAGAGAAGATGGAGAATCATCTGAAGAATAAGAAATTAATCGATATCGCTCAACAACTCCATAAGAAATCGCATTCGTAATCTACTGAAATGGAGATCATTTCGTCTAGTACCTAATGTTGTTGTCAATATGTGTATCTCGAAATGTCGAATGTTCCAAACTACAAATAAATATGAAGTGTTCATGCAGGGGGACAGAAGAAATCTCAATGAAGTTGAACTGTCCGCTGAACGAAAAGTGAAGAGGTGTATGTCTTGATGTCAAATCGTCAATTGAATCCGAAGGTCGATGAATTTTTACGGAAAGCGAAAACGTGGAAAGAAGAATATGAGAAGCTTAGACATATCGTTCTTGACTGCGAGCTGACCGAAGATTATAAGTGGATGCACCCATGCTACACCTATGAGAACAAAAACATCGTTTTAATACATGGGTTTAAAGAGTACTGTGCACTTCTGTTTCATAAAGGGGCCCTGTTAAAAGATCCAAACGGGATCCTCATCCAACAGACAGAGAATGTACAAGCAGCCCGTCAGATTCGGTTCACCAATGTTCAAGAAATCGTTGAGATGGAAGACATCTTGAAGGCCTATATCAAGGAGGCCATTGAAGTTGAAAAAGCGGGGTTGGAAGTGAACTTTAAGCAAACGGCAGAGTACACAGTTCCTGAAGAATTTCAAGTTAAACTCGATGAAAACCCTGCCTTGAAAGAAGCATTTGAAGCATTAACGCCAGGACGTCAACGACAATACCTGTATTATTTCTCAGAACCCAAACAATCCAAAACGCGAACATCAAGGGTTGAGAAATTTACACAGCAAATTCTTGATGGAAAGGGATTAAAAGATTAGATTATTTGACGATATTCGTAGGTGGACAAGAACATACCTTCATGTAGATCCGCGCGTTGCGCGGGTCTTTTATTTATAAGCATGTCAATGGTTGGATCGGACGCATGAAAATCAATCGTTGACAGGACACCTTTTGGTGTCTTATAATCAAACCGACTCCAAAAGGTGTCCCTTTTGAAGACAGTCATAGCGAAATTTGCGAACCTGATTATGTTTCACCTGAAATATTCTTTGTCATGACTGGTGCAGATCTCTCTCATGCGTTTGCTAATGATTATGGTGAATACGGTTTTTATGCGATCCTCCCGCTTTCCTATGCAGCACTGAACATCGCCTCATGGACACTGTGTCCAAATAGCCGTAAACTCTAAGGAGGTGATAGAAGTAGTCATAGCTGATCCCTCATATCACCAACAGATTTCTACTACAGAATGTAAGATATTGGAGAGGTTGTTGTGGGTGAGAATAATCAGTTGCGGGATGTGTTTGACGCGATTGCAGATCCAACTAGGCGGAGACTCATTCGTTTGTTAGCAGAGAAAGAGGAGATACCGCTTCATGAATTAACGGCACAATTTCAAATGGGACGTACAGCGGTATCCAAGCATTTGACAATTCTTAAAGAAGCCGGACTGGTATATGACCGCAAAGTCGGCCGAGAGACACGATTTAGGCTGAATGCCGCACCACTGAGAGAAGTCCAAGACTGGGTGGCTTTCTACAGCAAGTTCTGGGGTTTGAATATGTTGCGCTTGCAACATTTATTAGAGGAGGAAGAAGAATGAGTGTAACATTAACACTGGATTTTCAATACAAGACTACAATTGAGAAGTTGTGGTCCGCACTAACCGATTCCAGCAAGCTTGCCAAGTGGGTTCACAACATCCACACTGGTGAGGCAATGGAAAATGATTTTAAAGCCGTCGTTGGACACCATTTTCAGTTCCGCACGCAGCCGAACGAATGGTGGAATGGAATTATTGATGGAGAAGTACTGATTGTAGACGAACCCAACAAGCTGTCCTATACATGGGAAAGCGGGGAGAAGCACACGATCACGTGGACACTGCAAGACTTAGGGAACGGAAGCGTTAACCTTCATCTCGAACAAACCGGAATCTCCAATGAACAAGCACTCGCAGGCGCTAAGTATGGCTGGACGAAGTGGTGCAGCGAGCTTGAGAAAGTGTTCGCTTAGTAATAAAGAAGTACACAATAATGCAGCAATCAGCATGATGGGCACAGTTATCCCTTATTAAGAAGAACTCTCCAAGTCAGGAGGGTTCTTTCTGTATATTTTCGATGATACAACCTCACCGCCATAACGCGAGTATTATCTGCTTCATAAATCGGAGAAGAATATGTTATCATAGATATTATCAGTCTGTAATATCCTATTTAATAAGGAGATGAGTATCATGATTTACGATTGCGTCATCATTGGGGGAGGACCCGCAGGACTGAATGCTGCTCTCGTCCTAGGAAGAGCAAGAAGAAGCATTGTCTTGTTCGACCACAATCGCCCTAGAAATGCGGTGACACATGCATCCCATGGTTTTATTACGAGGGACGGGGTTACCATTCCCGAATTCCGGCGCATCGCGCACGAAGAACTGGGTCGCTATCCATCCATCCGTCTGATGCATGTTGAAGTTACGACAGTTGCCAAAGTGGATGGTGTCTTTAACGTACACGACACAATGGGGAGGTGCATTCATGCGAAGAAATTGATACTTGCGACAGGAGTAAAGGAAATATTCCCGCAAATAGAAGGATTCACTCCTCTATACGGGAAAAGCTTGTTCAACTGCGTATACTGCGATGGCTGGGAATTGCGCGATCAACCACTTGTGGTCGTGTCTGAGCATGCTGCTGGATTTCACACCGCCAAGTTGCTCTTTCAATGGAGCAATGATTTGGCCGTATGTACGAACGGGCACTCAACCCTTACACACGAGCAGAAGATGCAGCTTCAATCCAAAGGGGTGAAGGTTATAGAACAACCGATAGCCGCTTTTATCGGACATCATGGCAATCTTCAACAAGTTCGATTCGCAGATGGAACAGAGCTTGCGAGATCAGGGGGCTTCGTCACTCCCAAGTTTGAACAAAGCGCACCATTTGCTGAGCAGTTGGGCTGTGAATTGACCGCTGCTGGCGGGATTAAGACAGAAGAATCAGGACGAACTACGATAGCGGGGGTTTACGCAGCAGGGGATGCGTCTTCCTTTTCTCCTTCTCAAGTTGTATTCGCTGCAGCAGACGGCAGTCGAATCGCAATGCATATTAATCGAGAATTGACCGAGGAGGAATTCGAACAGGGGGAGCACTAGATAGGACGATATCACTTTGGTAGTCATTCAAACCTTTATTGGAGGAGTAACACATGAACATTGCATGGAATGAGCGTTACGGTTCCTCAGAATATTACTACGGGGAAGAGCCGAATGCATTTATCCGAGAACAAGCTCATCATCTTGACAATTGCCGAAATATCGTTGCTTTTGCGGAGGGGGAGGGCAGAAATGCCGTCTATTTAGCTCGTGCTGGACATCAAATGACAGCGATTGACTACTCCGAGAACGGTCTCAACAAAACGGAGAAGTTGGCTCACAAGTACAATGTACGAGTGCAAACCAAGCAGGCGAATCTCCTTACTGATAATGTAGCGAAACAAGAATACGATGCTGCAATTATGGTTTTCGGCCACTTTCACCAACGTGATCAAGGCTTAATTGTGAATAAGCTGAAGCAGGCCGTGAAGCCAGGGGGCATCATTATGCTTGAAGTATATTCGAAGGCGCAGCTTCTTTATGGAACAGGCGGCCCTCCGGATATTGACATGCTATATGACCCTGCTGAGATGCTAGCTTGGTGCAAGGAGCTTGAGGTTCTGCACTTCTATTATGGGGAACAGAACCGAGTGGAAGGAAAGGGCCATACCGGATTAGCTCATGTGATTCAAGTGATCGCTAGACATCGATCCGCCACAATTTGATCTTGAACCGCCCTTTTTGATGGGATATTATGTAAGGGAATGAACGTTCATTCCGCGAAAAGGGTGATAGCTAGTGACCACGAACAAAAGAGACGATATTTTACTCGCAGCATTGCATTTATTTACTGACCGCGGTTTCGACGCGACTACCGTACCGATGATCGCTGAACGAGCCAAGGTTGGCGCAGGCACCATCTATCGTTACTTTGAGAACAAGGAGGAGCTGCTGAATTCTTTGTTTCAAGAATGCACCGAGCTGTTCTTCCGTGCCGTTAAACAAGGCTTTCCTGATTCTGCAACCGTCCGCGAACAATTTCATCACATTTTTGTTCAGACCATCCATTTCGCGAAAAAGAACAGGGAAGCCTTCTCGTTCATTGACTCTCACTTGAATCCTCGATTATTGGATGAGAAAAGCCTCAAAACATTTGAAAAAGGCATGGATTTTATACGCCACTTTTTAATCAATGGCCAGCAGCAGAGTGTTATCTCTCCATTGCCGCCGAATGCGTTAATCTCCATTTTCTACGGGGCACTTGTCAAATTGTTCGAAACAATCAGGGCAGAAGTGCTCGAAGAAACGCACGAACTTCTCGTGGGAGTGGAGGAATGCTGTTGGAATGCAATCCGAGTTCATTAACTCGATTGTTTTCCTTGCCGCACGGAATGAATATTCATTCCTATCTGACAACTGCCAACTTCAGTCTTTCCTTGCTGCAATGTAACACTGACATCCATGAGCTACCTCTTACGAACGAATCTGTATTCCATTTAGAGGAGGCAAAATCATATGTCTATTGCGATTCCACAACCCAAAACCTACGGCCCTCTCGGCAACATTCCTCAGATGAATCCGAATACCCCCATCTTGTCTTTCATGAATCTTGCTGATGAATACGGTGAAATCTACCGCCTGAAGCTGCCATTTGGAACGCTTCATGTCGTCTCCGGGTACGAGTTGGCCAAGGAATTTAGCGACACTGCTCGCTTCGGCAAAATCGTAGATAAAACCGTATTAAACAATGTGCGAGCATTTGCAGGGGATGGCTTATTTACCTCTGAGACGGAGGAGCCGAATTGGAAGAAGGCCCATAATATTTTGCTCCCAAGCTTCAGCCGCACAGCAATGCGGGGCTATTTTGACAAGATGCTGGATCTCGCTATGCAGTTAATCCAGAAGTGGTCGCGCCTAAATCCCGATGATCATATCGAGGTGCCAGAGGATATGACAAGACTGGCGATGGATACGATCGGGCTATGCGGCTTCAATTACCGCTTTAACAGCTTCTACCGTGATCAGCCCCACCCATTTGTAACAAGTATGGTTCGGGCATTGGATGAATCCTTGAATCAAGCGCAGCGGCTTGGCATTCAGGATAAGCTTATGGTCAAAACCCGGCGGCAATTCCAGCAGGACGTTGATGTCATGTTCTCATTAGTTGATAAGATTATCGCTGAACGCAAAGCGCACGGACACGAAGAGGCAGATGACTTGTTAGCCTACATGCTGCAAGGCAAGGATCCCGACACAGGTGAAGCTCTGGACGACGCCAACATTCGGTACCAAATTATTACGTTCTTAGTAGCCGGACATGAGACAACAAGCGGATTATTGTCATTCGCCCTGTATTTTCTGCTGAACAATAGCGACAAGCTGCAAAAAGGCTATGAGGAAGTAGATCGTGTATTGAAAGATCCCGTTCCCACCTACACACAGATCAAGGATTTGAAATACATTCGCATGATTCTCGATGAATCGCTGCGATTATGGCCGACAGCACCCGCGTTCAACTTGCATGTGAAGCAAGATACGCTGCTGGCGGATCGATATGAGATGAAGCAGGGAGATCGCTTGCTCCTACTGCTTCCTCAATTGCACCGAGATGCTGCAGTATGGGGATCTGATGCGAACGAATTTCGTCCAGAGCGATTCGAGGATCCAAGCCAAATCCCTCATGATGCTTACAAGCCTTTCGGAATCGGTCAACGCGCTTGTATTGGTCAGCAATTTGCTCTGCAAGAGGCGACATTAATGCTTGGTTTAATCTTGAAACATTTCGAACTCATCGATCATACCAATTATCAATTGAAGCTTATGGAGTCACTGACCATCAAGCCCGAAGGGTTTACCATGCAAGTCCGTCCGCGACGCCCACAGACCGGAGCAGCAACCAGTCACAACGAAACTCATGCCTCATCTAATGTAGGAGTCGCCTTAAGCCGAGAGCTTCAACAACGATCCCTTCACAATACGCCGCTCCTCGTATTATACGGCTCTAATTTCGGCACAGCAGAGGGCATTGCCCGCGAACTGGCGGAGAAAGGACGTGAACTAGGCTTCCTAAGTCAAGTCGCACCCCTTAATGATTATGCTGATGGTCTTCCCAAGGAAGGCATCACCTATATCGTAACAGCATCATATAACGGTCAACCGCCCAGCAATGCACGACGCTTCATGAAGTGGCTGAAGGAAGTGGAGCCGGAAGCATTGACAGGAGTTCGCTATTGCGTCTTCGGTTGCGGCGATCATAACTGGCCTAGTACCTATCAGAGCATTCCTATGTTCATAGATGAACAGCTCGCGGCTAAAGGAGCGAATCGACTGCTGCCTGTCGGCCATGGCGATGCCAGCGGTGACTTCGAAACCGAAGTGGAGGAGCGGCGCGATAAGCTGTGGCCAGCAGTTATGCGCACACTGGAATTAGAATTTGATGGAATTGATGGAGTAGAGGAATCGACAGCTTCTTCGTTAACTGTAGAGGTTGTAAACATATCGGTTGAATCACCGTTTGCCGAATCATACCATGTCCACTGTGCAACGGTCATAGACAATCACGAGCTTCAAAGGGGAGGAAACGGGCGTAGTACACGTCATATCGAGATTGAACTACCTGAAGGAGTGTCTTATCTTGAAGGGGATCATTTAGGTGTGTTCCCTATCAATTCGGATAATCTAGTCGAACGGGTAATAAGCAGATTTGACTTAAACGGAAGCGATCATGTGGTGTTGCGAACAACAAGGAACCGTTCTTCCCATTTGCCGTTACATCGTCCTGTACTGATGTATGATCTCCTAAGCCGGAGCGTCGAACTTCAGGAGCCTGCCAGTCGAGCACAAATTCGCGAGCTTGCCGCATTAACGGTATGTCCTCCGCATCGAATTGAATTAGAAGCACTGCTTGAGGTAGAAGCCTATAGACGGAACATCCTTGAGAAGCGAATATCAATGTTAGATTTACTAGAGAAATATGAAGCTTGCTCAATGACATTCGAGCGCTTTCTAGAGCTGCTCCCGCCACTAAAAATACGTTACTATTCGATATCCAGCTCTCCTCATGTTCAGCCGAATCAGATTAGTCTCACGGTAGCGGTCGTACAGAGTCCAGCTTGGGATGGACGCCAAGAATACCGAGGAGTTGCTTCCAACTATCTTGCCGACAGACAACCAGGCGAATCTATCAGGATGTTCATTCAGCCACCACAGTCCAATTTCCGGCTGCCAGAAGATCCAAACACACCAATTATTATGGTAGGCCCTGGGATAGGAATTGCCCCCTTCCGTGGATTTCTTCAAGCCCGGCAAGCCATGAAGGAGCAAGGGATTCCGCTCGGCAGCGCATATCTTTATTTCGGCTGTCGAGATGCGACGGATCATATCTATGAAGAAGAGCTGGAGCAATATCAACAAGAGGGAATTGTTACGGTACACACCGCATTCTCTCGAATCGAGGGTCAACCAAAAACATATGTTCAGCATCTCATCAAGCAGCGTCAGCACGAAGTCATCGGTCTCCTTGATCAGGGGGGACAGTTGTATGTGTGCGGTGATGGAAGTGCAATGTCACCTGATGTGGAAACAACACTTAAGCAGATGTACCAAGACGTTCATGGTGTTAGCGAATCGAAAGCAAACAGATGGCTGGAGCAGCTTGGATCCGACGGGAGATATGTGAAAGATGTATGGGCAGGCAGGAAAGTTTAATTAACCAAAACAAGTTGTAAACGAGTTGAGGACAAGGGCGCCCTAGATGGGCGTCCTTTACCATTTAGACTGCTAACTAGGTCATTCGTGTGATTGTGTTGCAAGAACAGGCTTTATATACTTGATTGGAGGTTGACAGCACGGTAGACTTTCTAGCATCGCAGACTAGTAGGAGGGAATAACAATGATATATATTGAAGCTGCCGGGGTCGAGGAAGACGAAATGTACTATTTTGAGATTGACGAGAACGGAACAGCTTATCGACAAATAAGCAAACATGGCGATTTACATAGCGAGGTCTCCACTGCGCCCGATTTTGTGTTGTGCGATCAAGAAGTAGTTATTGAGGCGGGTGATCGTATCATTACGAAGGAACAATTTGAAATCGAGTGGCAGCAAGCGATTGAGCCTAACCTAGCGGCATGGAAGATAACGAAGAAGCAGTATCCCCTTGGGCGTCCGGTTCGCGGGGAAATTGCAATGTTTTATCCGCAAGGAGCGATCATCCGTATGAGCGATGATGCTTATGCCGTAACAGATTATAATAAACTAAGAGAACTAACGCCTGCACAATATTTATATCCAGGCTACTGTATAGAAGCGGTTGTCTCACACTATGATGAGATCAATTTATGGCTGGTTATCGAGGACTGTAAGATAATGGGAGAAAACTCTTTGTAGGTAGTAGCAGATCTTCTATTGATACTAACTTTTACAGAAAGGAAGAGATAAGATGACGAAAGACGAGGCGCTATTTCTTCTTAAATGCCATGCCTTCCATCATGACGATATCGAACACGAAAAAATGTCGAATGGATTTTTGGGCATGCTGAGACCTTTTCGCGGTGAATTGATTGAAGATAATTTCCACGAGCTGATGAAGATCATTGAAGTTCTGGCTGATGAGTTCGCGAAGCCGCAAGTAAACAGAATCTTGATATCGTGCTTCTGGAGCATCTGTCAGCTATCCCGAGCATGGGCTTTATATCCTGACGGCATGCTGCAGAGCAATGGCCTGCTTTCCCAAGAACAGGTTCGAAAAATGGACGAATGGGTAGACATGATCTCGTATGCAGTGATGGTATTATTGGAAAGCGAAGATCAATTGGATGAAGCACTATGGTTATATCGAGAATACTTGAACAATCAAGAGAAATGAGCAAAGCGTGAAGGCGAACCAAGGGTATATCGAGGGAAATACATACACTTGATTGGAGAGAATGGGATGAATAGCAAGCTTGCCTCATTAGACTGTATTCCATGGCAGCGAATGACAACCGCTTATGGAAGGGGAACGGACATTCCTCAACTGATTGAAGAAGGACAATATCATGAATTGGCTAATTTACTCGAGCATCAGGGGACATTGTGGCAGGTAACGCCATGGGTACTGCTTGTGTTGCTGCAGAAGCTGGCTGATCGAGCTCACCAACCAGAACAAATTACGGAAAACGAAATGACGCCTTACGCGGCTGTTGCCTCCGCATTAGCCTTTCAAGACATGGAGGCGGGGCAAGCGGTTGACAAGATGGAAGACTTACTTGAAGAAAAGTACTTATGGCCGGAGAGCGAGGAAGAGGATGAGGAACAGTGGGATGAAGGGGAGCCGCCTGGATATGATCCAATACCGTTCTTTAGTTATTATTACTATAGCTATGACTTATTGAAGCAGGCAGTGCCTACTTTCACTGCAATCAAGAATGGCAATCGCCAGCTTGCTCCCACTATTGATGAGATTCTTCAGTTACTCGAAAGCTAATTTATACAGATCTTATCACCGTCAATAGAAGAATAGAGAAGGGTAATGCGTAATTTCGGTGATTTATCTATCTTTACCTTGGCCGCATGCTTACCTGAACAGGTATAATAAATATACGTTAGCAAACCCTAACAGCACGATACATACGAAATAGCAGGAATGAAAAGGAGATACAATGAACGAGAAGCCTTCTAATTTAGACGCAGGATGGAACTTTGACAACAGTTACTCCCGTCTTCCACATTCATTTTTTTCCAAGCTGAATCCAACTCCTGTACGAGCGCCGGAACTTAGTGTTTTGAATGAATCGCTCGCTACCTCCCTCGGATTGAGTGCAGAAGCATTAAGAAGCGAGTATGGCGTAGCAACGCTTGCCGGCAATACGATTCCAGAAGGGGCGCTGCCGCTCGCCCAGGCTTATGCTGGCCATCAATTCGGTTATTTCAATATGCTGGGGGACGGAAGAGCAATTCTGCTTGGCGAACATATTACGCCTACGGGTGAACGATTCGATGTTCAATTGAAAGGCCCCGGCAGAACCCCATATTCACGAGGCGGCGATGGTCGAGCCGCCCTCGGGCCGATGCTGCGAGAATACATCATTAGCGAAGCGATGTACGGTCTAGGCATTCCAACGACACGCAGCTTAGCGGTAGTATCCACCGGTCAAGGAGTCATACGTGAATCAGAGCTGCCGGGCGCGATACTCACTCGTATCGCTGCGAGTCATATACGAGTTGGGACATTCCAATACGTATCCAATTGGTGCGGAGCCGAGAATTTGCATACTTTGGCTGATTACACGCTGAACAGGCACTTCTCAGGAGCAGCAGACAACAGTGACAACCGATATTTGATCCTACTCAAAGAGGTTATAAAGCGCCAGGCATCGCTTATCGCTAAATGGCAGCTTGTCGGATTCATTCACGGAGTTATGAATACAGACAATATGGCTATTAGCGGTGAAACGATTGATTATGGCCCTTGCGCCTTCATGGATGCGTACAATCCAGATACCGTCTTCAGTTCCATTGATCGGGAAGGCCGCTATGCATATGGCAATCAGCCAAATATTGGCGGGTGGAACCTTGCCCGGTTCGCGGAATCCATCTTGCCGCTGCTGCATGACAACGAGTTGAAGGCCGTGGAATTGGCCGAGGAAGCCCTAAATGAATACTTTGAGCTGTATCATGGTCACTGGCTGACTGGGATGAGGGCAAAGTTAGGCATTTTCAATGAAGAAGATCAGGATGAAGCCTTGATTAACGACCTGCTGAATCTGATGCAGAAGCATCATGCTGACTATACCAATACGTTTCGTGCATTGACCCTCAATACTGGTGAGAAAGAGTCATCTTTATTCGCTAGCACCGAGTATGGACAATGGCATAAGCAATGGCAAGCAAGACTAGCCAAACAACCGCAATCCAAGGAGCAGTCACTTCAGCTTATGCGCAGCAGCAATCCAGCCGTCATACCGCGCAATCATCGAGTTGAAGAAGCATTGGATGCAGCGTCGCAAGAAGGGGATTTCAGCGTGATGAAGCGGCTGTTGGATGTTCTCGCGAATCCATTTGCGTACTCTGCGGATCAGGATGAATACTGCGAATTGCCGCCTAACCCTTCCCGTCCTTACCGGACTTATTGCGGCACGTGATAGAGAGTACAATCAGTAACTTGACATGTACATTTACAAGGTGTTACGATAAATGCATAAATTTTCTAGGGAGAGATGTTGATGTTGGCGGTCGTTCTTAACTAATCAAATTCCATAGTGAGGAATATGTAATGCCAGTGAGAAGTGTTGCTGCTTAGCAATATTTATTTGCTGTGGCTTTGCGTACCCTCGGAATTAGTTAAGAACAACGGATATCATACTTGCCTTAGGTCATAAGTATGCCTATTTATTGAACCCGCATCCGTGCTTCTTGAAGCACGGATTTTTGCTTTATTTGGGGGCTTATTTAGGTATCAATCAAGAAGGGCGTAGAATGACGTTTGTTCATTCTGCGCCTTTTTTGTGTGCCATGAATGAGCGTCATTCCACCACAAAGGAGGATTAACGCAATGCGCAATTTTATCGACATCGCAAATGAAGGCGTACGCTTGGAAGAAGGGATCACTGTCATCGAGCAGCTCTTGTTGGAATGTTATTTGAACCCTGGAATCTCTACCAAAGAATTGGCCCGGAAAGCTCTTATTCCGATACCAACTGCCGCTGCTGTCAAACGGGAACTTATCAAGGTCGGGGCCATTGTTCAGGATAAAGGAGCACGCTGTACCGTGAAAGGAAAAGCATGGGTTGAGGAACAATGGGGATATCTCGGAATCCATAGAAGCCTATATCAAGAGCTGATGGCTTTCGAAAATGGGATTCATTCCGATCTGCACCATGTATTAGCCGATTTGCGGGAAATCATGAAGTATCGTCCACAGGCCGATACTCGAATCGATCAATCCAAATGTACACCGGAGACTAGCTTACGCAGAGCAGTGCTTTGTTTGAAGCAGCAATTCTTAATTGGGAAACAGATTATGTGTGTGGGCGACGACGATTTGGTTAGCGTATCAATTGGACTGCTGCTTCAAGCTCTATTCCCTAATGGGAGACATTCCAAAACAGCAGTGCATGTCGTTGACATGGATGAGCGATTTTTACATTACATTCATGATGTGGCACAGCAAAAACGATTGCCGATTCAATGCATCTATCACGATTTGAGAGAACCACTGCCGGCAAACTTGCATGGGAAGTTCGATTGTTTCTTCACAGATCCCCCGTATACGCTGCAGGGGATGAGCCTCTTCGTATCTCGAGGTATTAGCGCACTGCGGAAGAGAAAAGGCTTGCCGATTTTCTTATCCTTCGCACACAAGTCACCTGATTACATGTTCACGATGCAGCGTGAGTTCCTGAGAATGGGGCTGACGATGAGTGCAACATTGCCGCGATTCAATGAATACGAAGGAGCAGAAATTATCGCGAATCGAAGCCAGATGATCATTCTCAAGACCACCGAACGTACCATACCGGATTGCTCAGGGACATTTGAGGATGCATTATACACAGGTGAAGTGAGGCAGACGATGCGTACGTACAAATGTAAACAGTGCGGGAACAAGATCACGGTTGGCTGCCAATGTGATATCGCAACGATAGAGCAGCTCAAGCACCGAGGCTGCCACTCATGCGGCAACGATACGTTTGATTTCATGAATAAGAAAACATTATGATATATCAAGAAGGAGAAAAAAATATGAACATCATCATTCGAAAAGAAACACAAGCAGACTACCAAGTGACTGAATCCGTTGTGAAACAGGCATTCGACTCATTGGAATTCAGTGACCAAATGGAACATGAATTAGTATCCCGTATCCGGCAATCCGACGCATTCATTCCGGAGTTATCCTTAGTCTCTGTTCTCAGTGATCATATCGTCGGTCACATCCTGTTATCTCGAATAACAATTCGTGGAGATAAGCACACCGTGGATTCACTCGCCTTGGCTCCCGTGTCCGTGTTACCGGAATACCAAGCTCTCGGAATTGGAGCTGATCTGCAAAGCACTGCTACGAGCTGTACAGTTGGGATACAGTTCTGTGATCGTATTGGGTCATCCTCAATATTATCCGAAGTTCGGCTTCAAAAAGGCCTCTATATGGGGGATACAACCACCATTTGAAGTGCCTGATGAGGCATTTATGGCGAAGGAGCTGCAAGAGCACGCTCTGGATCACGCATCCGGGGTTGTGCAATATCCAAGTGTATTTTTTAAATAAATGGTCGTTCTGGCCGGTATGCAGATGATCAGTCCAGATAGCGAGCCATACATGGGAGAGTCGAGATAATGAGATATCAAATTGTCGCGTATGATGCGAAATACCATGAACGATTAGTAGACATATGGCTCCGTGCTGTTCGTCTTACACACAATTTCTTGACAGAAGAGGATATTGAATTCTACCATACGATCGTCAGCAACGAGGCCCTTCAAGCGGTTGAACTATGGATTCCGCTTAATGAAGATGGGAACCCGGTGGGCTTCATCGGTCTTGATGGAACGAACATAGAGATGTTGTTCGTAGATCCAGACAACCATGGACAGGGGATAGGGAGTCGCTTAATTAAGCATGCAGAATCACTCAAAGGAAGTCATCTCCGAGTTGATGTGAACGAGCAAAATGAGGGAGCATTCGCTTTCTACCAACGATATGGCTTCGTACAGACAGGGCGTTCAGAGCTTGACGGAACAGGCCGACCTTTTCCATTGCTGCATCTGGAACTAAAAAATGATCCATTGGGTTAAGCGTTTATTTTTAAATGTTCAAGTCAGTCTCCCTAGAGGGGATTGGCTTGAACTCTTTTTTTCTTGAGATTAATTTCACAATAATAAAGATAATGGGCGGCATATTTGGATCGTTTCATCATATGATCGATACTGACCGAAAGGTTAGTAAAAAGTGAAGGAGGCGAAGCATTGCCTGTAAGGCTCTACGAAAGAGAAAAAGTGTTGAGGGCCTGCATATCCGTATTCGCGAGCAATGGTTATAAAAACACTTCGACCGGGATGCTGGCTGAAGCAGCCGGCACATCGAAGGCTTTAATATTTCATCATTTCACCAGCAAGAAGAAGCTGTATTTCAGCTTATTGGATCATTGCATTGAAAAGTTATCAAGCAAAATTCGAGCGGACTACATACTCGATAACGAGGATTTTTTTGAGGCTATAGATACGATCAGCCACTTAAAACTCAATTACTTTCGCAAACACGCGAATGAATACAAATTGGTGTACGAGGCTTTCTATTTGATGCCTGATGAACTGAAAGAAGACATTGAGCTAAAGTATGGGCACGCAATTGCCCTCAGGTATCAAGAGTGGGAACGATTATTTGAAAAAGTTCAGCTGCGAGAAGGCGTTCAGCGCAAGCAAGCTTTTGAGCTAATCAAGATTACGCTAGAGCATTTCCAAAGGAAGTTTATTGAGGAGCTCAAGGATATTGATAACATTGAGGAAGAATGCCTTGATGTCATGCTTGATGAGATGAAAAGCTTCTGCTGCATGATCCGTCATGGAATTGCATCGGACACGACTGACACGAATGCATGACCCAATGATCATGGAAACGGCGAATGTGAAAAGGAGCGAAAATATGAAGAGATTAACGAGTGACGACTTTATCTCTACGGAACCAATGCACGATGTCATCTCATTTTATGCGAAATTTTATGAGCAGCAGGAACCGCTGTACCGCCTTGATAATTTTTTTGGCATGGGGGAAGCATGGCTCGCATTTCGCCACGATGATGTTGTTGCAATATTGAAAGACCCGCGCTTTATCAAAGACATCCGCAAGCTGACACCAAGGGAACAACCCATAGAGGAGAACGCATCCGTGAATGCCTTGATGGAATGGGTGATCAACATGCCGAATATGCTCACTGTTGATCCGCCTGATCATACCAGGCTGCGCAGGCTGGTATCCAGAGCCTTCACCCCCAACATGATTGAGGAGCTACATCCCCGTATTCAGCAGATTGCCGATGAATTGCTGGATGCTGTGCAGGAGCAGGGAAAGATGGATCTTGTATCGGATTTTGCCTATCCGCTTCCTATCACCGTCATTTCGGAAATGCTTGGCATTCCCGTCGCTGAGCGAAGCCAATTCCGAGAATGGACGCGTACACTTGGGCAAGCCTCACTGGATCCGAAGGAAAGTGAGGCGGTTGTTGCCACACTGAATGAATTTATTCAATATATTCAATTACTTCTAACCGAGAAACGCAAAAATCCTGGAAACGATGTAATCAGCAGTCTCGTTCAGGCCTATGACGAAGGTGATCATTTAAGCGAGAATGAGCTCCTATCGACCATATGGCTGCTTATCTCCGCCGGACATGAAACGACATTCAATCTGATCGCCAACGGCACGCTGGCTCTGCTTCAGCACCCAGATCAGATGCGTCTGCTCCAGAACGATTCCTCTTTGGTGCCTCCCGCAGTGGAGGAATTATTGCGTTTCGCTGGTCCAGTCTTGCTTGGCAGCCGAATTGCGGGCGAAGATATAGTGCTTCACGGCCAGACGATTCGTAAGGGCGAAATGATTGTGATCACGCTGAACGGAGCCAACTTTGATCCGCATAAGTTTGCGAATCCCGGTACTCTGAACATTACGCGTGAAGAGAATGAGCACTTAACCTTTGGCAAGGGAATTCATCACTGCTTAGGCGCCCCATTGGCCCGATTGGAAGGTCAGGTTGCTTTCCGCACACTGCTGCGACGACTGCCTAATCTGCGCCTGGCAATTGATCCCGAGCATCTGACCTATAACAAGGACTCAATGCGTTCACTTGCGAGCTTGCCTGTATTGTTTTAGAGGATCCTCATCACGGTTCGCTAGACTTAAATCGATGTTCATATGTCCCCAAGTTTTGTCGTGTCAATGATACGCAAGCTTGAGGACATTTCTTTTTTTGCAAACATACAAGCCTTTAGCAAGATTGGAACAGCATGTATCCCACAGAACAGATACAATAAAGGTAACAACGAACCACTGCTAGAGGAAAGGACAGATTTTGCATTGGATTACAAGGACGATATTCAGCGCAGTATCGAGTATATCGAAACAAATCTAACCAGAGAGCTTACTGCCATTGAAATTGCAGAGCATATCGGATACTCGGTATATCATTTTTGCAGAGTATTCAGCGTCCACCAAGGTATGCCTCTGATGGATTTTGTACGCAAGAAAAGACTGATTCAGGCAAGGAGAGCGCTGCTCACGAACCGTAAAATTATTGATATTGCCCTAGATTACGGGTTCGAAACAGCAAGCGGTTTTTCCAAAGCCTTCCGAAAAGAATTTGGCTACAGTCCGACCGTCTATCTTACTAAGTTCAAAGCATGGCATTCAAGCAATCTATACATTCATTTGGAGGGAGACAGAATGCACCCTATTTTTGTTACGAAATCCGAATTCAAAGTAGCTGGCTATGGCATTTACACGAATCTGGCGAACGGGTATACGAAAGACATCGCAGCCTATTGGGATACGTATATCGGAGACAATTTAGAAAGTAAGATGTATGAGCAATTAACTCCGCCGGAGCACGGCGAGGTAGGAATCTGTATCCCCGCATCAGATGAAGGGAATATTGTCTATTTATTTGGCGTTATCGTTAAAGATTATAGCAAGGTTACTCCCGACATGATAACTGTCGAAGTTCCTGAGGCACATTATGCCGTCTTCACAACACCGCCAGTCGATTATTTCGGAAGCGATGCAGCTTATGATGCAGATCCGCTAGCTGCGGCCGTTCAAGCAACCTGGACCTATATTTTCGAGGAATGGTTCCCGAACAGTGAATATGTATATGATGAATCCAAACTCGATTTTGAATTTTATGACGAACGATGCCACGGACAGCGCAATCTCGTCATGGATATTTATGTCCCAGTCCAAAAATCAACTGCTCAGGGGGAATAGAGTATGGAGAAGCAATATTATGGAGAGTTATGCTCCTTATTTTACGATTTTGATAAGCCAGAGGCACCGAAGGAACAAATGGACTTCTGGATGTCTTATGCCGATAAGACAATGAGAATATTAGAGCCTATGTGCGGATCAGGTCGGTTTCTAGTCCCATTTCTTGAACAAGGTTATCAGATCGATGGATTCGATTTGTCTGCGGATATGATACATAGATGTATAGAGAAGCTCACATCATTAGGCTTCAGTACACGTATTGATATATGTGATTTCAACAACTTTGATACGTCGATTGCGAAGTATGATTTAATCTTTATTGCAGCTGGATCATTTTCCTTATTAACGGATCGGGACGAGGTAATCAAGGCTCTCCAAGTTATGAAGAATTGTCTAACTCCGACAGGTCGCATCGTGTTAAGTGTTGAATCCGACCTTCCTTATCGTGGAATTGGACAAACTAGCATTAATCAACAGCAATTCGATTTGGCAGCGTTCGAGGAAGGCAGGAGGGTAGGGAAGGACTCCGTAGAAGTAGCACTGCGAAGCAAGCATGCTTACGATACGGACCAACAAATTTTATACTCGATGATTTCCTATGAGTTGTATATCGATAATAGATCTGTACTTACCGAATACGAGGATTTTCATTTGAGACTGTATCAACCGAATGAATTCGACAGCATCGTTGAGCAATGCGGGTTCGTGATCGCTCATAAATTTGCCGATTTAGATAAAAATAATGTTGATTTCCAGCAGGCAGAAGAGATCTATTACGAGCTTCATAAATAAATCGAAGAGGGCGGCCTCATTCTACACACGAGAGCCGCCCTCTTCGGTTCATGCAACCACGTAAGGATTGCTAGGAGTTATTGTTCACAATGATATCCGCGTAATCACGCGCCCCTGCCTACATTGAAGTTCGTCAGCAAGCTCATTTGCAAGTGTTGTCTTCCCAGATGCAGTGATTCCACTAATCCCCACACGGATCGGATGGTCAAATCTCAAATCAACGATTCGATCCGCGATTTCAGCGATCAACTTTCTTCGCAACATATTGCTCCTCCTTATGTGATAGAGCAGCATCCATTCTCTTATTTGCAGGTCGAAAACGTGTGGGAATGGGATGGTAATATCAGATTAATTTATGAATGAGCGGACACTGGAATATGCGTAAAGCTAGCAAAATCGAACAAGCCCATATCGGTCAGCTTCAGTTCCGGAATAACCGGCAAGCAGAGGAATGACAAGGTGACAAAAGGATTGAACTCCTGTGAAGCGCCAATGTGTGCCAATGCATCATTGAGACGTTCCATACGATCAAGTACCTCCGTATATTCGCCCTTCGCCATCAATCCTGCCAGCGGAAGCTCGATCGAAGCGAGGACTTCGCCCTGGCTTACTACAACCAAGCCGCCCTCTAAGTCACGCAGCGCCTGAACAGCTGTCAGCATATCCTGATCGTTGCTTCCGGCTACAACTAAATTGTGCGAATCATGTGCTACGGTAGAGGCAATCGCTCCGGATTGTATGCCAAATCCCTTCACAATGCCTAGTCCAACACAGCCAGTATGGTGATGTCGCTCGAACACAGCGATCTTCAATTGATCCTTCTTGGTAGAAGGGCAGAAGTACCCATTCGCTACGTCTACTTCCTCAATAAGATGTGTCGTGATTAGACTATTCGGATTAATGCCGATAATGTGGCAGTGTCGTTCTGTTTCACCCAGTTCAATTTGCAGATCATGCTCCGTAATTTCAGACAGATGTACGGTCTTCAATAAAGGGGCAGGGATATCAGCTGCTTGGATCTTCGGCCCTGTATACTGGCCATTCTCGCCGACTAAGCTTCCGCCTTTGTACACCTGAGCAATCGTCAGTTCCTGCAGGTCATCCAACAATAACAGATCTGCCTCGTACCCTGGGGCGATCGCACCCTTCGCATGCAAGCCGAAGCATTCAGCTGCATTCAGAGAAGCCATCTGAATCGCTTGCAGCGGATCAAGACCGTATCGAATAGCAAGGCGTGCATTATGATCAACGCTGCCCTCATGGAGCAGCTCATCCAAGTGCTTATCGTCGGTACAGAACACACAGCGGCGGGCATTGCTCGCTGTAACAGCCGGGATGAGCGCCTCAACATCCTTCGCAACCGATCCCTCGCGCAGCATGACATACATGCCTCTGCGCAGTCTTGCTTTTGCTTCCTCAGCTGTCACACATTCATGGTCATTGCGAATGCCTACAGCTCGGTACACATTGATAGCTTCTTCATCTAATCCAGCACCATGGCCGTCAATCAGCTTACCGTGCCGATGCGATGATAACAACTTGTCCACCATATCCGCATCACCACGGCGTACAGAAGGGTAATCCATCACTTCCGCCAATCCTAGGACGCGTGGGTGAGTGTAGAAGGGTTCCAGACTGGCAGCATCCAGCTTCGCTCCGGCATGCTCGAATGGCGTACAAGGGACACACGATGGGAGCATAACAAAGACGTCCAGCGGCAGATTTTCAGAGGCATCGAGCATATATTGAATGCCATCCGCTCCCGCAACATTTGCAATCTCGTGGGGATCTGTAATGACCGTCGTAACTCCATGCGGAAGTACAACACGAGCGAATTCGGATGGCGTAACCATAGCAGATTCAATGTGAACGTGCGTATCGATGAAAGAGGGTGCAATATAGCGGCCTTTCGCATCGATGACGCGATCTCCTTCATAGCTGCCGCCAATTCCTACGATAATGCCATCTACAATCGCGACATCACCTTCCATAATTTCTAGATTGAAGACGTCAACGATCTTTCCGTTCGTGATGACAAGATCAGCAGACTTCATTCTGCCCGCTGCGGCAATTCGATTGTTCCAATGCTGCTTACTCCAATTCATTCGAAATCACATTCCTTTTCTCGTTGTATGAATAGTGTGGGGATAAAGCACCCATATAAATACAAAAAAACTTTAGTTCTGTTAACTAAAGTTTGACGGTAAGGAGCAAGAACAGCCTGTCCATGATAGATAGAAGAGTTAGCGCTCAATCCGATCCCACATAGCAAGCATTCTTTTCCTCGTAGTCAAACTGTTTACGGCAGCTCGGTAGAGACGATTGGACCATATTTCCAAAGTTATACGAAGAAGTATACGGTTGTAATTCTCTACATTGTATAGGGCGCCATTATTCCCGTCAACCCGGGAGCTTGTTCCTAGCAGATCAATTGTTTGTAATAAGAGGAAGAGAAAACACAGGAATGGGAAGCGATATGGGTTAAAGTGGAAATGAGTGATGAAACCATAATTGTAGGTCCATACGGAAAATGGGGAAGTAGTTGAACAGAGGGAGTGAGTATCCCTCTGTTCGTTTGTGAATTCACTTCTAATCCTTCAAAGCATATAGCTGCTGTTGATTCACTGGTGACGTAATTACTGCTCCAGCATAGAAATTCAATAATGCCATCATATCTTGCGTACTTTGACTGGAATTGCTGGATAGATTGTTAACCGGCTGTTGAGCTACGGACGACTCAGCATTGCCAATGAATTCACCAAAAGTCTGTTTTGTTTCGCCTAACAATACTTTGCTGCCGTCTGGTCTGACGAGATATTGCCGAATATAGCCGTCTTCACGGGCCGTTACGAGTTTGCCCTTTTTATTCTCTTTTTCATCTGATTCCTGCTTTTGAATTTCCTTCATTGTGTCCGCAAATAACGGCTCAGATTGTGGCTTGGATCGCTTCGCGGCAGGCGGGATTCGATAATAAGATTCAATACGCATCTATGTAACCCTCCATCATTTTGCATGTTATTAGTAATTTGCTTTCATGTTATCTATCGGAAAATAACTGCTTATTGCTTAATAATTTTGAAAAAAGAATAATGAAGTTATGTCTTGAACCTGGGCAGCACATACAAAACAGGCGTATTTCACCTCTATTTCTAGCTGCAAACCAACATAGGCACACAACCACCAGCGCCGTCTTGGGAGGGAGCACCGTTCTTGCAAATTGAACCTTCTATGGCGTATCTATACGGATTGCCTATGCTGTTGATTAAGGACAAGGGAGTAAACAGTATCGGAATCTAGAATCCCTTAGTTCAACCTTATTTTATTATCGAATGGGATTCGACGAAGCCGCTCAATGATTTCTTCGGAACTGTAGAATGGAAAGAGTTGTTCCAGAACTGGGTCGCTAGGGTTAGAAATGGTTATTTCATACAGACTGAGCCTTCGTTCCAATATGAATGTCGGGGAAATCTGTAGAGAATTAAGGGAAATGCTGTCATTTGAATATAAATAGGATACGCCACAAAAAGTACCTCTATCCCATTTCGAAAGAGGTACCTTTGTGTGGCGTATATAATTTCAAGTCATGCAGGGAAGAAGAATCAGATTGTAATGAATTAAGAATTGATAACCTGAATCCCTTTGATAATATTCCATACAAAGTAGTACACGCTTATCACTCCGCATACACAAAATGCGATAATCGCACCGATTCCCCATGCGACGCCAATGTCGCGTACACTAACCCCAATTAAGCCAAACAACATTACCGCAATAATGACCGCGATACTTGGAATAAGGTGAGTCCATAGCGCACGTTTGGCATGGCTTCTTGTTACCGAATCTCCAACAATCCAGGCTAAAACAGGGAATAAGATAGGTGCAAAGAGAACGCTCCAGTACGAAAATGCCGATATTACTTTATTTTCTTTCATTTATGTTCACCTCTAGTAGTTATTGTTCTTGTCTTGTTCTGATACATAAATCATACAATAAGAACTTGGCACTACCTATCGATCAAGCTTTCAATATCATTACGAATTTGTAAGCCTGGGGCAAGTTTCATCATTCGATTCGCCTCGTAGTCCATCCGTTGACTGCCTACATGCATGATTCCTATAATAAGTTCAAGGGAATTCATTTCCAACGAAACTTGTCCATCGCGCTTATGAGACGCATCGCCATACGATAAAAGGTGGGGAAGAGCTTCATCTGAGAAGCATCGAGGTTGACATGTGGCCTGCCCGGGGATGGGTATCCGATTGTCGGGTATCACGATTCTATGAAGGGGCTGTATCTTGCCGTCATGCATTCCGCCATCATATTAGCTTCGCTTATCAGCTGACTCGCTGCTAAGGAAATTATTGATAAAGTGCAATTGCAGGAATTACAAGCATGTCGATTGGCTAGATTTAATAAAGAAAGCAGATCATAAGCGATCAAGCTGACTAATGCACATGAATAGCAGCTTGATCGCTCATGTCACGTACTACTTGAGTATCTTGTCAATAATCCCATATTCCAGCGCTTCTTCTGCAGTCATAAAGTAGTCGCGATCCATGTCTTTCTCAATTCGTTCGGCGGGCTGACCAGTATGGCCAGCCATTAATTGCACAAGTCTCTCGCGCATCTTGAGAATGCGTTTGGCGCTGATGGCAATGTCGCTTGCCTGTCCTTGAGCGCCTCCATGGGGTTGGTGAATCATGATTTCGCTATTGGGTAGTGCAAAGCGCTTGCCCTTGGCTCCTGCTAACAGCAGAATCGATCCATAGGAGGCGGCTAATCCTGTACAGATGGTATGAACCTGCGGCTTAATGTATTGCATTGTGTCATAGATGCCAAATCCTGCAGTGACCGAGCCTCCTGGACTATTGATGTACATATAAATGTCTTTGTCTGAATCCTCCGCTGCAAGAAGAAGGAGCTGCGCAACAACACTATTGGCCAGACTATCATTAATTTCAGAACCGACAAAAACAATTCGATCCTTCAGCAATCGGGAATAGATGTCGTAGGAGCGTTCGCCTCGACTCGTTTGCTCAACAACATATGGGATATAGTTGGACATCGTAATACCTCCTCTGTTTTTCCACTGTGGAATATCCAGAAAACGAATGGATCGCAGCAGAAGATACGGTTCAGAGGACAAAAGTTTTTTTCACAAGGTTGCGTAACGCAATGCATGCTTCATTCGTTTACTGATAAGAAGATAAACCATAATTGCCGCCATGAATGATTCATGTTAGGCATGAAGAAGGCTGATGAAGTGAAAGCGAGAACGAGCGAATGAAGGAGTTGACTGTGAAGGATGACCAATCTAGATCAAGTGCAGAGCGTCGAACAACCTAATCTGAAGCAGTTGAACGACGTACTGAACAGATATTGCCTCTCTCTCACACATTCCAAATGGGATTCTGAGGATCTCGTACAGGATACGTGGGTCAAGATTCTAGCCCGTAACAAGGAGATAGAACACAACAACCCTGAAGCGCTGCTGCTGCGTACAGCCAAGAACGCTTGGATTGACCAAGTACGCCGAAGACATCGATTGGATCAAATTCTGGTAAAGCAGCAGCTTCAATCTCAAGAACACAATGATCCTATACAAGAGAATAGTACAATTGACATCGAAGCCGCCTTCCAATATATGATGACACACTTGTCTCCTCTGCAAAGAACCGTCCTCCTTATGCGCAGCGTACTCGGGTATTCTGTTGCTGACACTGCAAATAAGCTGAAGACAACGGAAGGGGCGGTGAAGGCTGCATATCATCGAGCACGAAAGGTGCTGCATGATGTGAAGGAAGAGGAATACATGGAAGAAGCGGCCCTGCCAGACAATGCTGAAGCTCGAAGCCACATACGGGCACTCGCTATTGCATTTGTCAATGGAGAAGTCAACGAGGTATTGCGACTTGTGCAGGGAGAACAGGATCTCGTTCCTGTATTGAATATGTACTCGATATCGAATCAGATGCGTTATAAACAGAAGCAGCGTGCCCATAAGCAGATGTACCATCTTTTCGAAGCCATGCTAGCTGCATAATATAAGATCGTACAGGGAGCAATGCGGCATGCTGTTTCTTGATAATCTGTGCAACGCTTAGCTCGCCTCATGCATACACGCCGTTATGGGTAATCGCCTTCAGCATGTGTCACATAACATGGTGTTGAAGGTGATTGTCCGTGTTCCTCTTCCATAAAATACTTCAATAATGATAACCAAACGCGATAATCGGGATTCGGACGTTTCACTTTGCTCTTTCTTTCTAATTGCTGTTCGTACCAACTAATTTCGAGCATGGCCGCTTTTGAGTCTATCCTTTCACTCCTGTCGTAGACAATCCCAACATCAGGAAGTAGACTAACTATATAGTATTTCGGTCATGTCTACTTATTAAACGATGAGAGGAAATTGAAGATGACAGATGAAAAATTACATCACATTTTACACTGTTTCCGCTTTCAAAAGCCTGAGATCACTTTCCTGAGGCATAATGAGAATCGGACATATAAAGTGAGCGACGCTGACGGCAGCACTTATGTCCTGCGTGTTCATCAGCCGTTTAAAGAAAGTATGACAGGCTTGCAACATACTTATGAAGGCTTGCTTGGTGAACTGCTCATGCTGGAATCATTGGCGAAGGAGAGCAGCCTGCTGGTGCAGTCGCCGCTGCGCAATCAAGATGGGGAATTGATTACCGTCATCGAACATGAAGGGCAGCGATTGAACTGTTCGGTTCTAACATGGCTGGTAGGCAGGGATCTTCAGAAGGAAGACGTTCAGAAGCCAGAATTGGTCAAGCTGCTCGGATCTCAAGTTGCTAAGCTCCATGAATTTTACCGTCAGTATCCGCAAGTTCACGTTAAGAATAGACCCGAGCAAGGGATTGCGTATAATGTTGGCTTGATTTCAACAATACATAAAGGGTTGGAACTCGGTTTATTTGTGCCTTCAGATGTCGCGATCATCGAGAAATGCATTCATCTTATCAACGACAAACTTGAGCAATTCGGAACCGAGGATAGATGGGGACTTATTCACGGTGATTTAGGTTTTGGTAATATGATTATCTCTCCTGAAGGACAATTAAGCTTCATTGACTTCGGATTCTTTGGCCCGGGATACGATTGGACTGACATCGCCATGGGGGCGATGATGGCTCCCGCAGCACACAGAGACATATTCCTAGAGGGATATTACGGAACTGCGAACATTGCTGTGGACGAGCTTGTTCTAATCGAAGGCATGATGCTGATTTCGATTATCGGATATTACGCGTTTCAAATGGGGAATGAGTCTGTACATAATTGGATGCGGGAGAAAATGCCTACGCTTTGTGCTGACCATTGTTTGCCATTCCTAGCAGGAAAGCGAATATTTTATCAGGTATAGGAGTAGGTTAGAAAGGCTTAAAGCAATGACAATAGCTAGATATGATAGCTAAAAGCACCTCCATCCTAAGATAAATACGTGAAGATTGAGGCGCTATTGTGTTTTGTTGCATATCTACATCCAATTAGTCAGCCTAGAGGATTGATAAGATAGGGGAAGAACATATATTCCGTGGACAATTGGGAGGATTAAAAGGAGGGGTTCCTATGCACGCGAAGAAAGTCCCCCGTTAAGCCCGAGGCCCTCCATTCATGAATCTGTATCCACTCATTCCAATTACACAAACTAAGGGAGAGATACACAAATGACCATGAATGGTCCATTTGAAATTTCAAGACAAGAAAGACTGGAAATTTGTTATGAGCTCGCCGACCGTTTGCGGGAGGTATACAATAAGCAAATTATTGCAATCGGGGTGTATGGCTCCGTATCCCGAGGTACGGACGGCCCTTATTCGGACATTGAGATGTTCTGTGTGCTGAAAGACGCAGACGAAGAGGTAGACTTCAGTTACGAATGGTCATCGGGGCCTTGGAAGGCTGAAGTGAATGTACGAAGTGCTAGTGTGGTTCTGAACGACGCAGCTGCTGTGGAAGGGGACTGGCCATTAACACACGGGCCATTCTTCTCACCGCTAAGTCTGTATGATCCGGATGGATTTTTTTCTAAGCTGAAGGAAGCGGCACAATCACCCTCAAGTGTTGATTTCTCAAATGCAATTAACGAAGTGCTCGTGGGAGAAATGTATGAGTTCATTGGAAAGCTCCGGAATGCAAATCGAACCGGCACACAAAGCTATCTGCCTTACTTAGCTATGCAATTTGCCAAGTACGGCGCCATGTTAATCGGTCTTCACAATCGGAAGCTGTATTCGACAGGAGCTAGGGTACTTCCAGAATCATTGGAGCTACCAGAGCGCCCAGATGGCTATGATGCGGTCGCCAATATGGTCATGTCTGGTCAGTTGTCTGAACCGGATCGAATTATTGATGCGTGCGAACAGTTCTGGAATGGACTCGTCTCATGGACTGCAGAGTATGGTTACAAGATTCATTCGGAACGTATTCCATTCTAAGAAATCCTGGCTGCGTTAAATGGCGATTGATGACCTGATCATCAAATCACAATATGGACTTCATGTACACAAGCTCTGTTCTAAGCAGGGCTTTTTTATTTTTCAACTGGTGGCGGCCAATGAGTCGATGGTTTTTTCAATAGATAGAAAATGATTCTTCCTATTTTCGAGATCCATACTTGTTTTTCGGGTTTGAATCCAACTGTTTTATTTTTCCTAGAAATGAAACTTGTCTCACCATTTGAGATATGTGATACTATTGTTATCTGCAAAAATGGGAGGTGAATGCATTGCTGTTGGAACTCCAGGATCTGATGTCTTCTGATTTGATTCCGTATTTGATTTCGATCGGTCTAATATGCTCACTGACGTATGCTTACGTAGCACATCTGTATGTCGCAGTCGATCACTTCTTAGTCCCTGCATACAGAGGCCGAGTCGCGATTGTTCCTCATCAGGAACGGATCGTCGGACGGACAGAGATACATCACTGGCTAACCAGAAGCGTGAAGCGAAAAGAAGCGCCGGATGGAGATTCAGGAGACTGCCGTTCCTTGATTGGAATCAGAACGTTACCCAATCAAGGAGGACTATTATGGAGCAGTTCAATGTATTCACCTACAAGCGAAAGTTCATTCTAATCGGGGCACTGGTGCTCTTAGTGTTGTTAAGCGGATGCGGGGTAAGCGGGCCTAATGCCACCGTTGATGCAAATACGCCAGGCTTTTTTAACCATTACATTGTATATCCGTTTGTGTATCTGATTCAACATTTTGCGGCATTTTTCGGTGGAAGCTACGGACTGGCATTGATTATGCTCACGCTGCTCGTACGGTTAGCGCTGATGCCGCTCATGATGAGACAGTATCGCAATCAGCAGAAGATGAAACAGAAGATGGACGTTTTGCAGCCTGAGTTGAAGCTTCTTCAAGACGCATATAAGGATAAGAAGGATGCGGAATCAAAAGCAAAGATGCAGCAAGAGATGATGCAATTGTATCAGAAGCATCAGGTGAATCCGCTGGCAATGGGCTGCTTGCCGCTGCTTATCCAGCTGCCTATCTTGTCCGGATTGTATTATGCCATTAAGTTCACACCGGAAGTAGCTGCGCACTCGTTCCTATGGTTCCAGCTCGGAAAACCGGACATTGTGCTTCCACTGCTCGTTGGGATCATCTACTTCTTTCAATATAAGGCTACGCAAATCGGTATGGATCCGATGCAGAGCAAGCAGTTTGCATTTATGGGATACTTGTCTCCAATCATGATGACCGTGTTTTCCCTGACCACTCCCGCAGTCATACCGATGTATTGGTGTGTAGGCGGCGTGTTCGTTATTCTGCAAACATTGCTTGCGAAGAAGTTGTATCGGACGAAGATAGAACCAGCCGCAACCGTTAGCAACAATTAAAAAGCGTAACAACAAAGCAATCAAAGCTGTCCTGAATGAATTAGTGGGGCAGCTTTTTATCTACTTGTAAATGGATAAAGAGGTATTTAGACATTGGAGGGAATGGGTATGGAGTGCCAATCTAGCATATTTACGCAGGAGCAAATCGAAACTATCGTGAAGCGATTTGGAAATACATTTTTTGAACAGATGCTGCGCCATCTCGATGATTATGCTGAGAAGTGGTCGTTGTCCTCATTGCAGCTGATTCCTTCCTTCTCAGCAAACGTAGTGTTCACTTGCTACTCCGAACAATTTGGCCATGCGATACTTAAAATAGGACAACCATCGGAAACGATTTGGACGGAAGTTTCGACATTGCGTCAATATCAGGGGCAGCGATTCTGCAAGGTATATGAGGCGGATATAGAAAATGGCGTTATCCTATTAGAACGTTTGCAGCCGGGTACTACCTTGCGGGACGAGAGTTCTCTACAGCAACGATTGGATGTATTCTGTTCCTTATATTCGAATTTACATATCGCGGCTGTTGAGGCAGAACAATTCCCAACCTATATCGGTTGGGTCGAACGGATAACAGATTACATGAGACAGCGTCACGATTGCCCTGAATTAACTAGACACATGCAGCGTGCAAGAGATATTTGCTTGTCCATAGCTTCAACGTATTCGCAAAATCTGCTGCTGCACGGTGATCTTCATCATGATAATATGCTGCTCGGCAGCAATGGGGAATACGTGATCATCGACCCGAAGGGTGTAATCGGCGATCCTGTATTTGATATTCCTCGATTTATATTAAATGAGTTCGATGAAAGCATTACGGAGAACTTATATGAGAAAATAGAAGAAATCATAGGTGTTCTCACGAAGAAGCTTGCGATTCCGAATGATGTCATAAGGAAATGCCTATATGTAGAAACGGCGATGGGAATGTGTTGGTGTGTAGAAGACGGTTCGACACCTGAGGAATATACTGCCCTTGTCCAAAAGGTAGCCTTTGCCGAGGCAATCATGAACGAGCAAGGTACTTGGTAAGGCTGGTTGACGCAGCTAACTAAATACTATAAGTTTGAATGGAGTCAGATTGGCTCCTATGCTATTACGATAGGGAGGAGGGAAGATACGTGCAGTTTTTATTGTTCTATTAATACGGGCTTCTTCTTAACCAGATAGAAGCTCGTATCGAAACCATTCCTATGGCTATCGATACGAAATGATGAAATTTCGGAGGTAGCAAATAGATGGAACATATTTGTTTTGAACTCGAAAACGTCGAAGTGACGTATTTAGATAAAGAGATATTCAAGATTGACCGGTTAGCTGTACATCAGTTTGACCGGATTGGCATCGTTGGCAAGAACGGGGCAGGGAAGAGCACGCTTCTGAGGTTGCTTGCAGGTATTGTTCAACCCACGAGCGGGAACGTGAAACGGCATGTCGAATATGGCTTGTTTGAGCAAATGGAGGCGCCTGCAGATGCTGAAGCAGATCCAGCGTTACTAGGCAGATTGGCGGTTCCGAATCGTACTGAGGGTTTAAGCGGCGGGGAGCAGACAAGGCTGAAGCTTGCGCACATGCTGACTCATTATTATGAAGCACTGCTCATCGATGAGCCAACAACCCATTTAGATCAAGCGGGCATTGCGTTCCTGCTCGATGAGCTTCGCTATTACTACGGAGCGCTTGTCCTGATCAGTCATGATCGTGCCGTACTGGATGAGCTCGTCACGACGATTTGGGAAGTGCATGAAGGCAAGGTGCATGTGTATTCAGGGAACTACAGCGATTACGTCGAGGCGAAGCGTCTGGAGCGCGAACAGCAGATGCAAGCACATGAGCAGTTTATCAAGGAGAAAACCCGCCTAGAAAAAGCTGCACAAGAGAAAATGAAGAAAGCCGAAAAGATTGCGCAAGCAGGCAGTATGTCTAAGAAAGAGTCGAAGGCATTAGCAAACCGCATGTTCGAAACCAAATCGAAAGGCACCAGCCAAAAAGCAGTCCATCGTGCCGCTCGCGCTATTGAACATCGAATGGAAAAGCTTCAAGAAGTAGAGGCCGTGCAGGAAGAGAGACAGATTGTGTTCCGCCAAGCGAAAACAGTAGAATTGCACAATAAGTTTCCTATTATGGCAGACAGACTCACGCTCCAATTGGGTGACAATGTATTACTTAAAGATGTAAATTTCCAGCTTCCTCTGGGGAAGAAAATAGCGATTACGGGTGCAAATGGAAGCGGAAAAAGCTCGCTGTTAGCACATATAGCAAATGCGGGGGCAGGCTTAACCATTTCCCCAAAAGCGAAAATAGGCTGGTTCCGTCAAATGAGTTATCAATATACAAGCAATGAGTCCGTGCTGCAATTCGTCAAAAATCGCTCCGACTATGAGGAAGGTTTTTTGCGAGGTGTGCTGCATGCTATGCAGTTCGTAGGGACTGACATTCAGAAGAGTGTCCAATCCTTGAGCGGTGGGGAAGCGATTCGTCTCCAGCTGTGCCAGCTATTCCTAGGGGAATATAACATACTATTGTTGGACGAGCCGACCAACTTTTTAGATATTCATGCTATAGAGGCATTGGAGCGGTTCATTGCCGCATATGAGGGAACGATCATCTTCGTGTCTCATGACAAGAAGTTCGTGGAGCATGCCGCAGATGTACACTTCCATCTCTCGGATCGCAAATTGCATTTAATGTAAAGGTAGTTAATCATTTAAATAAGCCGCCAAGTTCGATGTGGCGGCTTATTGTTATCTATTCAGTTGTGTCCACAGAATCTCATCAAGACAATGCTTTCAAACCCGTAACCCCAATGATAATTGCGATGAGGCTCACGATCCGCGCTGGGCTTTTGCTTTCACCGAAGAAAATCATATTAATAAGCACGGCTCCTGCAGTACCAATGCCGACCCATACTGCATAGCTGACACTAACCTGAAGATATAGGAATGAAGTATAGAGTAGGGCGAAGGAAGCACCGAATCCACCTAAGAAGATCACTCCATTTTGCAGCGTTTTATGCTGGGAATACTTTTTAAGTCCGACTACACCGACCATTTCACACATTGCCGCTAGGAAAACAAACAGCCATCCCATCGTTACACAACTCCTTTCTGTTTATGATCCGTGGCAGCTTGATCTGCCAATTTAAGTCCGATAACGCCTGCAACAAGCACGATCATAAAACCAATTTTGCCTATGCTAAGACTCCCGCCGAAAAACAATACATCCATCAGTGCCGTACCGACTGTCCCTGCACCTGCGAAGATCGCATATACAGTACCGGTAGGAAGCTTCTCACAAGCCTTAGCCAAGAAATGAAAATCAACAGCAATGATTCCGAGAATAATGGCCCAATGCCACCACGATGAGGCCATATTAAAGCCGAATACCCACAGCAGCTCGAACAGACAAGTGAGTATGACATACATCCAAGAACGATTCATGTTTTACACCTCTCCTAATGTGAATGACAATCAGTCATTTTATAGACAAAAAGATAGGCCCTTGAACTACAGGACCTGAATCCCTAGTGCGTGACTGACGAAGGCGTATACTTCTTCCGCTTGCGCTTGTACTTCTGATTCATCCGCTTGATCGAACAGATACACTTGCTCAGCTGCGGATTCAATAGCTCCAATCACAATTCGCGCCGTTCTAACGGTGTTCAGCGATTTCCGAATTGACCCATCGGCTTGAGCTTTTTCCAATAGTTCAGAAACCCAATCATAGTAAGGTTTATAAATGGATTCCCATTCCTTTAAATGCTCACTGGAAGCTAATCCTGCATACAAAAGCGCTAACTGCTCTCGACCATCATGATGAAGCTGGAATACAGTTGCAATAAACGATTTTATCTGTTCATGAATGGGGGCGTCCTGATCGACCGAGCTTTGCAGCGCCTCAATAATCTTCTGCACCATGACTTCTGCAATAGAAGGCATGACAGCCAGCTTAGAAGGGAAGTAAAGATAAAATGTGCCCTGTGCAATCCCGGCTCCCTTCACGATATCAGATACCTTCGTCTTCTCGATGCCTTTGCTGCACAATACTTCTATAGCCGCACGAACAATACGTTCCTTTTTGTCTTCGATGAGTATGACCTCCTCACACGCGATCACAAATGACTGACTATCATTCATTTTACAGGAAGAGGCGAACTGTTGTCAAATGAACAAACCTGCTTATACCATATACGCTAACAACAATCATTTTCATGCAAATATCGGCAAAAAAGCACAATATATTCTTTAAAATCAGAGAATCCTATTTTACGCTTACTTTTAAGCTCGATAACGTTTATAATATATCGAGTACAAAGACTATAAGAAAAGGTGTCATGAATGAGCATATTAAACGTAGAACGACTCAGCCACGGCTTTGGAGACCGTGCGATCTTCAAGGACGTATCCTTCCGCCTGCTCAAGGGCGAGCACATTGGACTGATTGGCGCCAATGGAGAAGGCAAGTCCACTTTTATGAATATTATTACTGGCAAACTACAGCCGGATGAAGGCAAAGTTGAATGGTCCAAGCGCGTACGCGTCGGCTACCTCGATCAGCATGCCGTACTTAGCAAAGGTTTGACAATTCGTGATGTATTGAGAAGCGCGTTCCAATATTTATTTGATATGGAACAAGAAATGAACGACATGTATGGCAAAATGGGTGATGTAACGCCAGAGGAACTGGAGAAGCTTCTAGAGGAAGTCGGTACGATTCAAGATACGCTTACGAATCAAGACTTCTACTTGATCGATGCGAAGGTCGAGGAGACTGCTCGAGGACTTGGCTTGGTTGATATTGGCCTGGACAAAGACGTACACGACTTGAGTGGCGGTCAGCGTACGAAGGTGCTGCTCGCAAAGCTATTGCTTGAGAAGCCAGACATCCTGCTCTTGGACGAGCCTACGAACTATTTGGATGAACAGCATATCGAATGGCTGAAGCGTTATCTGCAAGCGTACGAGAATGCGTTCATCCTTATCTCGCACGATATTCCGTTCTTGAATAGCGTTATTAACCTGATCTACCATATGGAGAACCAGGAGCTTAACCGCTACGTGGGCGACTACGACAAGTTCCAGGAAGTCTATGAAATGAAGAAGCAGCAGCTGGAATCTGCCTATAAGCGCCAACAGCAGGAAATTGCTGACCTGAAAGACTTCGTTGCACGCAACAAAGCGAGCGTCGCGACACGCAACATGGCGATGTCCCGTCAGAAGAAGCTCGACAAGATGGAAGTGATCGAACTAGCGAAGGAGAAGCCGAAGCCGCAGTTCAACTTCAAGGATTCCCGGGCTTCCAGCAAGCTTGTATTCGAGACAAAAGACTTGGTTATTGGTTACAATGAGCCATTGTCCCGTCCATTGAACCTCCGTATGGAGCGCGGCCAGAAGATCGCCTTCGTCGGCGCGAACGGTATCGGTAAGACGACGTTGCTTCGCAGCATCTTGGGCGAAATTCCTGCAATCTCGGGCTCTGTAGAGAAAGGTGACAATCTGGACATCGGGTACTTCGAACAGGAAGTCAAAGACGCGAACTACAATACATGTATCGAAGAGATCTGGAAAGAGTTCCCTTCCTTTACGCAATTCGAAGTTCGTGCAGCACTGGCGAAATGCGGACTGACAACGAAGCATATCGAAAGTAAAATTGCGGTGCTAAGCGGTGGGGAAAAGGCGAAAGTTCGCTTGTGCAAGCTCATTAACGTGGAGACAAACTTGCTCGTACTCGATGAGCCGACGAACCATTTGGATGTCGATGCGAAGGAAGAGTTGAAGCGTGCCCTTAAAGCGTACAAAGGCAGCGTCCTGCTTATTTCCCACGAACCTGAATTCTATCGCGATATCGTGACAGAGACATGGAACTGTGAATCTTGGACGACAAAAGTATTTTAATTGGATATGTAAAAAAACGACTCCGTTGCCACGGAGTCGTTTTTTTGTACATGAACACAAACTGACTAAGTTCATTTAATATGGCCAATCCGTACCTGTTCGAAGAAAAGTTTGTTATGCACATCAATTCCAAATCTAACACCTGAGATTGTTTCCCGTTGAGATGCCGAGCAAATTAGCGAAAATCGTGAAGAAATTGACCCGATTCTCTACTGCGGCTGGATTTAAGCCGTTACATTCCTTAGCCCCATTGATAGAACGGATAGTCTCCCCGAAGCCTGAGCCGTTGACAATTGCATTATGCGGTGTCATAGTCCCTGCACCGCTCTGTGTGTTCCAGAACCACAAGGCTGTTTTCCATGCTACTGAGGAATCCTGTGCGACCAAGTCTGGATTGGTCAGAAGCGGAAGTCCCAATGCTGCGCCAGCGGCACCATAATTGACGTTCCAGCTCAATTGGATCGGGCCTCTTCCATAGTACTGCTTACCAGGTGCGCATGGGTACAGAACACTCGTGTTATTGCAATAAAACGGATAATTTGCCGTATCCAACTCAACGATGTATTTTAAATGTCCCGTTTCTTGGGCTACATTTCCTAGAAAAGCAGCTGCCTCTTGTTTTTTGATCGTGTCGCTTCCTGTATTAGCAAAGGCAGGGTAGGAGGACAGAGCGGATACTAAACCGGAATAAGTATAGAATGGATTGCGGTTAGGGAACATTTGATTGAATTGAGCCTCGGTAACGACAAAGCCGCCACCAGTACCGCCAGAAACAGGTTTGCAAGTTTTACTGGAGCTTTGCGGCGAAGTAGTGACAGGAGTTGTCGTGTCATTCTGCGCGGCAACGGTATACGTATAGGTTGTTCCGTTCGTCAATCCCGTATCGGAAAAGGACAAAGCGCTGATCCATTTATACCAATCGCCGTTGCGATAGACGTCGTAGCCGGTAGCGCCATTGATTGCATTCCAGCTTAAGCTACAGGTTCCATTCGATGCACTTACCGATAAAGTAGGGGCTGGCAATGTGCTGCCGCCTGAGGCGGTTGGCGTGCAAGCTTTGCTGGCGCTATGCGGGGATGTCTCTACAGGACTAGTCTTGTCATTTTGCGCGGCAACGGTATACGTATAGGTTGATCCGTTGGTCAATCCCGTATCAGCGTAGGACAACGTATTTGTCCATTTATACCAATTGCCGTTGCGAAAAATATCATAACCTGTTGCTCCATTAATCGTATTCCAGCTCAAGGCACAAGCTGCATTCGATGCACTAACCGTTAACGATGGGGCAATTAGAGCAGCAAAAGCAGTAAGAGGAGATACAAGAACGGTTACTATCACAATTGCTAGCATGAATACTCTCTTATCGATCATCTTTTTCATAGAAAGCCTCCTTATATTAAAGTAAGAAGAAATAGAAACAGACAATCAAGTAATATCACTCCTCACTTGAGATAATCTCACCTCCATCAGTTCTAAGCTCTTTGCAAGATGAGTTCCAACTGTACAGATAATAGAATGAATGGTTCTTTTCAATAGAGCAGATTAGAACAATTTCCATACATGTTGTGGAAATAAGGAGGCCATTATACTGACGGCTTCTGTGCACGATAAGAGCGCAACGTGCCGAATATGGTCGCAAACTGACCGGTTTGCTCCACATTCTCAAATCCACATTCCTGGTACAATTCAGGAAGAATACCGTGGACATGATCCCGGGTCGTTGTGAAGCCATCCAGCCATTGAATCGGGTAAAAGGCAAGACGCATCCAACTGTTTTGCGGTTTATCAAAATCAATGATGTTAATCGTCCCGCCAGGACGCAAGGCACGATGCAGCTCTTCTACCGTGCGACGCTTCATATCGAGGGTCAGATGGTGGAAAAAGAGACTTGAAAAAACGTGATCCAAATGGGCATCTGGAAAAGGGAGATCCGTGGACATTCCTTGCTGAAAATCAATATCCACCTTATTCTGTACTGCCTTACTTTTCGCAATCGCCAATATTTCTGGATCAGCATCAAGCCCTACAATTTCAGCTTCCCCCTGTGCTTGCTTCAACATTAACGTCAATGTGCCCGTTCCACAAGCCAAATCGAGAATACGTTGACCCGGCTTCAAATTCCCTTGCTGGACTAAATGAGTCTTGAACTTGTTCTCTTTCATCCCCCATTTTAACACCGGATCATATACAGGGGTCAACCAATGGAACTTCATAGCTGGAATATACCCTTTATGTGTCATGAATGCACAGCCCCTTTACTCCTAAGTTCGAATGCAGAAGTATGTAAGATGTGTAATGTGGGATTCATCATATGTAATTCTTATTCTCCGTACTATATTAACATATTAAGGCAATTATGTCAGATCGATTATATTTCCTTCCAGTGAAAAGTTCATTTACATGACCCGGTACGACGCGATTATCCCGCTTATATCCAGTGTCCTGATTCCATGGAGAAATTTGAATTCGTCGTGCATCTGAAGAGAAGCCGCGCTTCATGATCGGTGACAACGGCAACATGTATATATACCGATCCAAGACAGACGAATGAGTGGTATATGAATTGAGATTGTTATTGAATACTTACCAGTATGGCTTGCGCTTCGGGTGTTCGCCCATTTCCAATTCGGCCTGTATGGAATAATGTATCCATAACAACGCAGCGGCGATGGAGGCGGATTCAATGCCAGTGAAGAGCGGCAAGGAATATATAGAACGGATTAACAGCAATCTCCCCGATGTTAGAATCGCAGGGGGAAAGATAAGAGGGGAAATTTCCGAACACGAAGCCTTCAAGGGACTTATGGCTACACAAGCGAACATGTATGACATGCAGGTTGCCGGGAAAGTGAAGGCACGCCTCGTGTATTCTTCGCCCTTAACAGGCGATCCAGTAGGTCTGTCCTATATGCAGCCTAAGACGATGAAGGATCTCGTACAGCGAAGAACTATGATGGAGACATGGGCGAATGTCCATCATGGATTTCTTGGTCGTGCGCCTGATTATATGAATACTGCCATTATGGCGTATGCATCAGCTGCCGGGGTACTTGAAGAAGAATATCCCGCGTATGCATCCAACTTGAAGGGGTATTACGAGTATTGCCGCGAGAACGATATCACGCTCTCTCATGTATTCATTCAGCCCAAGACAGCTAGAATAGCTACTTTTCTCCGAACCTTCAAAGAACCGGAAGCCGCCCGAATCATGGACAAAAATAAGGATGGGATTGTAGTTCGCGGGGCGTTTTTATTAGACACACAGGGAGCAACCTCCGATGAAATACTCGTATATCCAACTCCTTTCTCTTGGACTGAAGCGGAAGACAATCCTTATTCATTCGTATTTGCGGTTCCTAGTAACCTAGAGGGCATCCGTTTTATATGTAGAGAAAGCTTCTCAGCTGGCGATTCTTCCTATGATTACCCGCTTAGTTCCCGATTTGAAGAGATGGATACGCTTGTCGTGTTCGATGATGTTACTGTCCCATGGGATCGGGTATTTGTATGCGGGGACGAGAGGATGGCGTCTCGGCTCATGACGGAAAGTAATTTCCACGTTTATGCCGGCACTCAAATTATTTGCAAAAATATTGCAAAAACGGAGTTCATGCTCGGTACGATCGAAATGCTGGTTGAAGCCACAGGGATTAATAACCATGAACATATTATTGAAAAGGTTGCAGAAGTTATTGTAGCCGTGGAGACGCTCAAGGCTTTCAAACTTGCAGCCGAAAAGGGGGCAGCTGTAGATAGATGGGACAGTATGCTTCCTAATCGCAAGCCGCTTATTGCCGCCAATGTATATTATCAGAAGATGTATCCTCGTATTATTGAAATCATCCAATTGATCGGCGCCAGCAATTTAATCATGATTCCAAATGAGAGGGACTTCAACACCGATATTCGCGATCAGCTAGATCGTTATATGAAGGGTATTGATCTGGATGCCAAGAAGAGCGTGCAATTGGCGCGATTGGCATGGGAGCTGAGCGTCAGCTCATTCGGTGGGAGGCAGTCTGTCTATGAGCGCTTCTTCTTCGGCAACAGCACAGTTGTGAACAACCGGCTTTATGCCGAATACCAAGATAGTCGGGCGAAGTATGCAGATCGGGTCAACCGCTTTTTGACATAACCTTGAATGTGAGACTTCCGCTGCTACCTTAAAGATCGTGTTCAGGGCATGTGGAAATCCGGCATAAATGATCATCTGCATAATTACTTCAACGATCTCTTCCTCTGTCCATCCAACGTTGAGCGCTCCATTGATATAAAATTTGAGCTGCGTAGTGTTGCCTATTGCAGTCAAACCTGCCACCGCAGCAAGCAGTCGCGATTTCAAATCTAGCCCTGGTCGTGAAAAGATCTGTCCATAATTAAATTCTACTGCAAGTCGTCCTAAGTCCGGAGCAGGCGAATCCTTGAAGCTGTTTACAATGGCCTCAACATGATCTTTGTCGATACGTGCCAAGATGTCCAAGCCTTTTTGATAGTGGTCTTCACAGCGTGACATGATGAAATTTCCCCTTTGTAAAAAATTCACTTTCCATTTGCTCAACCGTTAGATGTTCCAAATGAGTTCCCTCTGTCAATCAGACCGATGGAAGAGATGAGAAGCATAGAAAGTCCTGTGACACAGACTCCTCCCCATTGCCAATGGCTCCATGCAAGCAAAACCAAGTAAGAGCCTAGAGCCCCTCCCAAAAACGTTGCAACCATATATAGTCCATTCAGACGATTGCGAGCTTCGGAAGACTGTTCGAAAAGACGCGCCTGACAAGCCACTTGATTTGCTTGCGTACCAACCGTAATCAAGAAAGCGGCGAACACGAGTACCATCAGTCTTTCTCCCCATAGCAGAAGCAGCAAGTAAGAGAACAGAGCAGCAGCCGTACATACTCTTCCAGCAAACACAGCTCCCATGCGATCGATCACTCTCCCGACGAGGGGAGTTGCGAACGCGCCTCCAATCCCAACCAGTCCAACCATGCCTACTGCACCAGAACCTAAGGAGTAGGCAGGCGAGGCAAGCAGCAAGGCTAACGTCGTCCAAAATACACTAAATGCTCCAAATACGAATGCTTGACTTATACATGTCTTCCGTAGTACTTGCTCCTTCCGAATCAACGGAAGAAGAGAGGCGATTAACGCTCGATAAGTCATCTCTGCTCGGCCATAGCTGCGTGGGAACAAGCTGCGAACAAGGATCATCAGACCGATCATGCAGCCAAATGATATCCAGTACATGACTCTCCAGCCATAGATAGCGTCTATCCATCCACTAACGAACCTGGCACCCAATATTCCGCACACTAACCCGATTGCCACATTTCCGAGTACTCTCCCTCGCTGTTCCGCTATGACCAGAGAAGCCGCCATCGGAACGACAACTTGTGGGATAACAGTGGTTATTCCGATAACCAAATGAATGCTTATTAACCAGTTCATATTCGGGGATACCGCAGCTGCCGCTATGGAGATACTCACGATCCCGAGAAGGACAAGCATAAGACGCCGTCTCTCTACCATATCAGCAAGCGGAACTAAGAACAGATTGCCCAGTGCATAGCCTACTTGCGCCAATGTTGCAACCCAGCCAATTTGAGTAATCGTCCCTCCGAATGTCTGGGCCATACTGGCAAGCAAGGTTTGGTTCACATACACATTGGCGACCGTAAAGCCGCATGTTAATGCCATTAAGAACAATAATCCCCTTGTTAGCTGTGGATGATGCACATCTGGTAAAGTACGATTCATTGTTTCAATCACCTCCGTTCTTCTTAGTTGAGTTACTTCTATCCGCAGTGATAGAATAAGGGTATTTTCCTGATCCAAATAGGTTCCTGTTAATCATAGTATTGAGAGTAATAGGCATAGGAGTTGAGATAGCTTGGATAAGAAGAGCGAACAAGGCGACGCCAAGAATTAGGGGACTTTCTGAAGTCACGGCGCAATCGCCTGCAGCTGGCATCGGCCTATCGTGGTATACATGGCTGGAGCAGGGAAGAGAAATTAATGTCTCCCAAGACGTATTAGAGAGCTTAGCTCGGGTTATGCGATTAAGCGCGGAAGAGAAGAATCATCTATTTCTACTCGCTCTACAGCAGCCTCCTGCAGCGAGCAAGCCGGAAATGATTCATGCGGATGTTCAGGCCGTTGTGCAGCATTTTCTAGAGCATTGGGCGGATTGTCCTGCATACGTAACCGATCGTAAATGGGATGTGTTGGCTTGGAACCGCGCTGCTTGTGCGGTATTTGGTGATTTTTCCGCCATGAATGGGAAAGAGCGCAATGCGGTATGGCGTTGTTTTCGATCAGCTTCTTACCGAGAGCTGCTGGTCGATTGGGAGGGTCATGCGAAGCGTCTGCTTGCTTCATTCCGATCTACCAGCACATGTTACGTAGGGGAGGATTGGTACAAAGAGCTTGTCCAAGAGTTAATTGAACATAGTAACAACAATGGTGGCCTCGCCATGACATCATGGGAACCCCAATTGGCACCAAATCATTGCTCCACCCAAAGGCAGGGCTAATGTTGATGGAACATATTACATTCCAGGTATATGATGCTCCGGATCTTAAGGTGACATTGTACCGGCCGCTTCCTGACAACAACACAGTGGTGAGACTCGCCAAACTGCTTGAGGAATATCAGGATACAAACAGCTTGACACCCATAGCAGTTGAACATTTACCTGACAGACTTAATTTTTCCTGAAAATTTGAAGCGTCCGTGTTAAAATATTACATGTTCATATATTCATGCAGTTACATACATTACAGGAGTGGTGAAACATCATGTTGTCGAACAAAAGGATCAAAAGATGGAGCAGTGCCTTGTTGGCAGTTGTATTGTGCTTGAGTGCTGTAACAAGTGTCTCAGCTAGTAGTACAAGCAAACCGCTGCCGAAGCCGAGTTGGCAAAAAGACTTGTCAGAGATAAATCAATTTATTGAGGCGCCATTTCATATTTCGAGCACTAAGACCGTGTATTTGGCTTCGAATACTTATATCGCCTCTCAAACGAAAGTATGGGAAGCAGGTGTTGTCACCGCCGTAGATGAGAGCAGCGGTAAGCCGAAATGGTCCTTCACATTCTATCAAAAAGGAACACCTTATCCATGGAATACGAAGATTGCTTATAGTAAGTTAGGCTCGGTATATGCCCTTGTAAAAGATGGTCAAGGAACGAAATTATTCTCCGTGAATGCTTCCGGCAAAAGCAATTGGACGATCCCCGTTCCCAATGCCGAAGACGTGCATGTGATGAACGATGGTACGATTCTATTAATCGACCCGGATAGAAAGGTTACACCCTCAGCGAAAAGCAAACCACGAGCGTATGCCTATAGTGCTAACGGCAAAAAGATTGCTGAATTAGCACTGGGACAGATATATAACGTCATTGGCGGTCAATATGTGGTGTCTCAAATCGGGGAGATCGGGAGTTCGAAGTTAGCCGTGTATGGTTCGAAATTAAACAAGCTATTTATCTATAATCTTCCGAGTGGGGCAACTACCTATGTAGATGAAGCAACCTGGGTCATTAACAACAGTGATATTCTACTGCGCGTTAATATTCCTGAGAGCGGAAATAAGTTAATCGCGATGAACGCTAAAGGGAAAACATTATGGGGACGCAGCATTCCAGGAAATGCACGAGTTCAATCCATCGGACAGAACTATGTTGTGTACGCAGATGGTGTAATGAGCTTGTTCAATGCCAAAGGACTTGTCACAAAAGCCTCAGTGAAAGTGGATCTCCCCATAGCCATCATTTTCGAAACACCAGATCAGCAAATCGAGATACATACAGAGAATGCGAAAAAGGTGCTGAATGCCAAGACCCTTCAAACGATATATGAGTATCCAAATGACGAAAACAGACAGAAGTATCATTATGCAGGCAATGGATATCTGTACTCCATAAACCAAGGACATCAGCTAGCCCAATATAAATTGCAAAAATAACACAATGAATGGGGTTGTCTCAAAAGGATAGGATCAATTGAGTCAGTCCCATAAGATGTACAAAGACGCTTCCAAAACCACTGAATATGTGGGGATGAAAGCGTCTTTCTTCGTGCATGTACCTATCAATGTGGAGGCTTCAAATTTAATATTGACCTATGAGACTGTCCCAATTAATCATTGCTTTGTCCATTGAGCTTCAATTGCGATTTGCGATTCCATAAGGTTGACATCACAAGCGCAGCAAGCAGGATTACTGCTGCGAACATGTATGGCGCATTAATGTTCAGATCGAATAAGAAGCCACCTATGGCCGGCCCAGCAATAATGCCTAAGCTTGTGTAGGTGGAGTTCATTCCTGCGACGAAGCCTTGATTTTCTCCAGCCATTTTCGAGAGTAAGGAAGTGACGGCTGGACGAAGAATATCACAAGCGAAGAAGACAATGCTCGTCACAACCATAATGGCTAAATAACTGCTTACGAATACCGTGGCTATGATGAATAATGCCGCTATAACGAGGGAAGCGTGAATGATATTCTTCTCCCCAAATTTCGCCACCATCTTCTCAAAGAACAGAATTTGCGCAACAACTCCTAGAATTGAGCCGATCGTAATAATGAATGCAATATCTTTGGCCGTAAATCCAAACTTTGCATCAACGAACAGGCTGAACATCATCTCGTATGCTGCCAATCCAAACGCGAGCACAAACACGATGAGGAACGGTACAAAATAGACGGACTGCACTGATTTTTTCATTTCAGCAAAGAAGTTGACACGAATATGTTGTGCACGGTTTTTCTCCATTTGCTCCTGAGATAGCGATTCTTGCAGCAGGAAGATGGAGAAGATCGCCGCGATGAATGCAAAGGCTGCAGCGAAGAAGAAGGGTGCACGTATGCCCAATTCGGCAATGAAACCGCCTAGTCCCGGCCCGATAATGAAACCTGCACTAATAGCAGCAGCTTGATAACCTAATACCTTGGCTCTATTCTCAATTGACGTTCGATCTGCAATGTACGTAATAACGGCTGGCATAATGAATGCATCACTAATACCGCCTAATATTCGCGACGCAAATATAACCCAAGCCTGCGTTCCAATGCCGAACAAGATCTCTGAAAACGAGAACAGACATAACCCGAATACGATCATTTTCTTTCTCCCCAGTGTTTCTACCATTACGCCGGTAAACGGGGAGGCGAGCAGCTGAGCAAAAGCAAAGGCCGAAATCATATATCCGACCATTTGACCGCTTAAGTGCATCTCCTTCGCAATGGACGGCATGACAGGGACGGCAAGACCAATACCGACGTAAGCAATAAATAAATTAAACAATACGAGTGCTAATGACATTTTTTCTTTTGTGACTGTACTCATGTTATTCCTCACTTATTCAATTTTCTATCTTTCCCGTAGTGTGATCAGGTTTCGATAGCCGTTATTGTTCTTCATCAGACCCCGTTATAACTCGGTTGATCTTCCTCATCGTATGAAGCATTTGTTCCAATTCCTCAAGCCCAATATGAGATGAGAGCTTCTGTACAATAGACTCATCCGCTTTGTTAATGATCTCCTCATATTTTGTTCCTTCCTCTCCTAGAAGAATAAAGGATTCGCGCAGATTATCTGGATTGCTCTTACGGATAATAAAGTGTCCAGCCTCCAATTTAGACAGCACCTGACTAACCGCGCTTTTGGAAATCGAAAATGCTTTTGCGATCTCATGAGCGGTCGTCCGCTCGTTTCGCATAATAAACAGCAGCGTATTTTCTTGTTGCACCGTTAAGTGATACTCATCTATTTGTTTAGCTCCCTTGTTATAAACCGTGAAATAATCTTGAAAAGCATCATTGAGCTCGTACATAACTCTTCGGTATTCCGCAATCATATCAATTCCCTCCATAGCGGTAGTATTCACTTTCCTCAACTAGAATCAAATTCAGTTTCGTTGAATAAGTTCATTTTAGTTTAGTTAAGTTTACTTAACTATATAGATGGAGCACGTTATTGTCAATTCATTAATGGGGATATTGATGAGGTTAAACGTCGATTATGGAGTAAGCTGGTGATACCAGCATACGATTGAGGGTTTTTATGGAAATAGATTCATGCTATACTGAATCCGTTACTACAGATGAGGAGGCTGAAACATGTTGATAAACAAGCTCGAGATATCGCTCTGTGCAAAGTCTTACCTATAAACAACGGCGGTTGTTTGTATAGAGCCAAGCATGCTTGAACCGCCTTCATCCGTGACGGTGAGATATGTTTATATTGAGACTTTGCCACCTTACTATCTAACTAATATAAGGGGTAGAGTTATCATGAAATATGTCAACGCGGACATTTTACCACAAGAACTGCTAAAGGAAGTTCAAAAATATACGAACGGTGTCATGCTGTACATTCCGAAACGCGAGGAAGAACGCAAGGCATGGGGTACAAAAACCGGAAGCAGGAAGCTGCTGGCCTTTCGAAATCATGAGATTCGCAACAGATTTGCCGAAGGTGCAACAATCGAGCAGCTTATGGAGCACTATTTCCTGTCCTACGACAGTATTAAGAAAATCGTATATACCAAGTTAAAATAGATGATTCAATGCGCAAGCCACATCAGATTTCGATCTGACGTGGCTTTTTATGTGCAAAGAACGGTTTAGATCCATTTGCTGTCTATCGACTCGATTATCACATTGCTACAATCATTTACAGCAGTATCGCTCTTGCATGCTGCTAATGGATGTCCATTACGATGAACCGCTGCAGCCCGACTTGATTATAGACAAGGAGAATAACACCGTAGAAAGCTGCACGATGCATCAGCTAACTTTATCACCACTAGGTTCGCCCATCCATATGTGATCGGGAATTGATGCAGATTCATAGAAACGGAGAGGGTTCAAATGAAGATAGATGGAAAGCGTGTTCGTCTTTCAAGGGTTACTGCAGATGACTTAGATTTTATTTGTGGACTTGAGACGAACACCGGTATCTGGTTGTATGAAGAACAAGTTGAATCTGATAAAGAGAAAGTTAGGAACAAGTATCTTGAGCAGATGAATTCAACATCCCAATATGATTTTGTCATAACTAATGAAGTCGATGGAAAGGAAAATCCAGTTGGCTTAGCTCAAATATGTAGTTACTCCGAATACCGGAAAAGCTGGGAAGTCGGATATGCGATTATTCCAGAATTCCAAGGACAGGGTTATGGTTACGAAGCCATAAATCTATTACTTGATTTCTCATTCCATTCATAAAGTCGTTGGTATGTGTAATTGTCACAATATGAAATCCATGAACCTCATGGAGAAGTTAGGAATGAGAAGAGAAGGGACTTTCAAAGAGGAATTAATGTGGAAGAACCAATGGGTTGACCAGTATTTTTATGCGATACTCGATACCGAGTACATAAAAAAAAGCGAACACATCTCTATAAGTTGAACTAATCTTTTTTCACATTAAAATCCTCTATTCTCGCAAAGGGTATTTTGGAATAGGAGGGATTTTTCCGAGTGGTTAACGAAATTATTATTATGTTAACTAATTCATTATTATATGGAAGTTTATTTAAAAATTAAGGGGACTTGGGATCATGGACACTTCCATTTTGCAAATGGGTAGAATCGTACACAGATTCAGTGGCGAGTCATATTGATTAAAATAAAAATCCTTTATTTACACAAACGCTCCTTTAACAAAACAATGGAGGGTTTTATGCTGCCAGAAATGGTGTTTTTAGCGTGTTATGTAAAGATAGAAAATTGAATTAGGGAGAGTAGGGATGTCATTAGATATTTTTGAGGGAAATTTAGAAAAGTATGCGGATCCTCTACATTATGATGATTTGTATAATAATTACAAAGAAGATTTAGATTTTATTCAGGAGTGTGTGGAAAAAAATACACACCCGATTATTGAATTAGCATGTGGTACAGGAAGATTAACGATTCCATTGGCAAAAAGAGGATATGAAATATATGGGGTTGATATTCATCAAGGAATGCTTAATTTAGCCATTGAGAAGGCAAAAGCATCCAATGTAAATATTCACTTCTCAAAACAAGACTGTACACAATTAGATCTGCCAATCAAATCACCATTTATATTTATGGTAGGGAACTCCTTTCAGCATTTCTTAACAAATGAAAGCCAGAGTGCTTTGTTAAAATCAGTCAAATCTCATTTAATGCCAAACGGTGAGTTCATCTTTGATACTCGTAATCCAATACTAAAGGAATTAGCAGTGATTGATGAAGAAGAAAATACTTATACCAATGCCAATAATCAATTGGTGGTTGAGAAACATCGTGATGTTTACAATCATCAGACTCAAATTATGCATTGCACTACAATTCAAAATACTATCATAAATAATATTGATACTATCAAGAAAGATTCGATTTCTTTACGTTACATATACCCGATGGAAATACAAAGACTGCTTTCTGAACACGACTTTGAGTTAATTTCCATGTATGGTTCTTGGAAAAAGGATTCTTTTACAAAAGATAGTAAATCTATGGTTATTCATTGCCGTCTTCAATGCAAGCCGGATGCTATCCCTTGATTGGCTTTACAAAATGCATTCTTTATTCTCATTTACGATGGAAATGTATTGGAACGACATGACAAAAAGTGCCCTCTTGACGAAGGCACTTTTTGTCATGCAGCTGGCAATCCGTCGAGTTCCATTTAACCCAGATGCTCAATCAAGTTTGCGAGCGGAACCTCTTGCTCCTGCTCTGGATCGTCAAGTGGGTAAATTCGAGCAGATTCGTTGTCGGAATCTACATGCTGAATATACACTTGTCTACCGTTGTAGGTTACGTTAGCCAGCATTGGAGAGCCTGCGATCTCTTGTGCGCGTTGTGCGTTCATGCCGATACCTCCTGCAATCATCATCTATACACTAGTGTGTGTAAGTGAAATGGAAAATAATCGTCATGAAACCCGTCATCATCTTAATGGCTTGCCTTCTTTATAATAATAGTGCGGATCGAGGATGATGAAGAAAATGTGAACGCCTGGATATCCTCGCTCTCGCAACATATGGTCGATGCTGGCGGCAACGGCGTCATGTGTTTCCTTGTCCCGTTGGAACATCATAATCTCGACCGAAAGCGGAGTGTTCGTTATAATATGAACGTTCAGTACTTCAATCTTGACCTTCTCCGGCTCCACGCGAACAATCGAGGCAAACTCCTCTACAATGTTTGGTGTAATCTCTTCCACGAAGGCATCTGGAAAAGCTTTAAATCGAATGTATGGCATATAAATCCCTTCAATCTGTTCTAATGTTCAATATTGTGATTTTAGGCGCAAATCGATGGAAAAGTCAATTCCCTTGTATCGAAACAATGCAGAATACCTATATTCAGCAGCGGGGGCGTAAATCCTTTTTCTTTCCTTGAAGAGTAAAGACTCATTTATTTAATCATATTAACAAATAAACATGACTCGCTTCGATCCTGTTTGAACAAACAGGATCTTTTTATTACACTTAAGAGATTCATAGCATAATACAGAGAAGACAATGACGCAACGGGAGCGAAGAAATGATGGAGAGACAATCGATGAGGACTCAATTGATGAATATACTTAACGTGGTTAATCTTGGTGAGAAGTTAAAGTCTGAACTGCGGCACAGCTGGCTGTCAAACGGCAGACAGGAGAGCGTGGCGGAGCACACGTGGAGAGTATCGCTCATGGCCATGCTGATTGAGCCGTATTTAGATCAAGAGATCGATACCGCCAAAATGCTGAAAATGATCATTATTCATGATTTAGTGGAAGCAGAAGCGAAAGATATCCCTGCATTCGATACGATGAACAACGAACAATTGCGAGAACAAAAGGCTCAAAATGAAATGAAAGCCATACAACGAATTCGGGAAACATTGAAAGGGGATCTAGGGCGAGACGTATATGACCTGTGGATCGAATTTGAACATAAGCAAACGTATGAAGCCAAGGTTGCAAATGCTTTGGATAAACTCGAAGCTCAAATCCAACACAATGAGGCGGATATAAGCACATGGATTGAAATCGAATATGAGATGAGCTTTATGATGGGGAAGCATACCGACTTTAGCCCTGTATTGACCCAGCTGAAAGAACTCATTGAAGAGGAAGCAGAGGATAAACTACAACGTGCAGGTATTGATGTAGAAAATCGCAAGAGTAAGAAATGAACAGCGGCCAATTTCTAGCCGATTGGCAATTGAAGCGAAAGTCGTAGCGCAAGCGATGATCCAGGTTGCGAATCAAGACCGTACAGGAATTGTTATCTACACCCCGAATCAAATAGAGAGCGCGGCAATATGAATATATCGCATATCTTCGGGGACTAAGGCTACAAGCTATTTTAATGGGGTACAGATACACATCATCTAAAAATGACAATGACCCCGCCAGAACGCCAATGCGTCGGTGGGGTCATTCTGTGATGCAGCAATTTACTATTCAATCCTTGGGTAGGCTAATTTGATATTCCTCATAAAAGCTTTATCGCTTACTTGATCGATTTTGCATATTCAGCTGACTTCGTACCGGCTTGGCGACCGAAGATAATAATTTCCGCAACGGAGTTGCCTCCAATTCGATTCTCGCCATGCAATCCACCTGTCACTTCACCTGCAGCGAACAATCCTGGGATAGGCTTGCCGTCCTTGTCCAGCACTTCTGTATTCGTGTTGATTTTTACGCCACCCATGGTGTAGTGAATCCCTGGGCCGATTTTGATCGCATAGAATGGGGCAGCTGACAATTCATGATCCATCCCCGTTTTTCTGTCGAACTCCGCGTCTTTCTTATTTTTCACCGCACTGTTCCACGTATCGAGCGTTTTTTGCAGCTCTTCAGCCGGTACCTTAATTTCTTCTGCCAGCGCCTTGATCGAGTCTTTTGTTTTGACAAAGCCCATCTTTTCGTACTGTTCGATGGCTTTTGCTCGTGAGCGGACACCCGCGTCAAATATAAGGAACGCGTTTTTCTCTGGCAGCTTTGTAATTGCAGCCGTTACACTGTCTCGAGCAGCCATCTCGTTAACGAATCGCTTCCCTTTGCTCGTAACGAGAATCGCACCTTCGCCGCGCACAACTTCACCAATCAGGTAGGAGTTTTCCTGCTGTACAGTAGGATGCACCTGAATTTGCTTCAAATCAACCGTAGTTCCGCCCATTTTCTCAACCATAGAGATGCCATCACCTGTGCTTCCCGGTTGGTTCGTTGTGACATAGCCTTTCAGGTCGGGACGAACTTCAGCAATGCGATTCATGTTGGCTCCAAAACCACCAGCTGTAATGACAACCGATTTTGCTGCAATCGTTTTTTCTCCATGCTGGCTGAATCCAACCTTCACTCCCGTTGCTTTGCCATTTGAACTTGTAATTTCTTTAACATCCGCATTTACAAAAACCGGAATGCCTTTTTCTTGTACATTTTTAAGCAATCCAGTCACGAGATACTGGCCCACGGCTGAACCGTCTTTGGGACGGTGGGTACGCTTCTCGCTCATGCCCCCGGTAATGGTTATATTGTTGAGCGTGATCCCTATAGAATCGAGCCAGTCGATTGCTTTGGCCGAATTGTCTACGAAGAAGTGAAGCATATCTTTGTTATTTGTGTTATGTCCGCCTTTGAGCGTCTCTTCATAGAACAAGTCATTTTTATCCGAAATGCCTTGTTCCTTCTGGAACTTCGTTTCTGATGCATTCATACCCGAAGATGCTTTGCTTGTATTGCCGCCTGCAACCGGCATTTTCTCAAGAATGACAGGATTCATCCCCGCTGCCTTCGCCTCAAGCGCGGCAGTCATGCCAGCACCGCCCGCGCCAACGATAACAATATCGTAGCTTTCCTTCAATTCCTCAAGCGGGGTATACTTTGCCACTGAAGCACCTGATGTGGCATCTTTTTCCCCTTTATCCTTCTCTTTTTGTACATTTTTGTTCTCGCCCGCATTTGTCTCGGGCTTCTTGCTTGCATTCCCACAGCCTGAAATTATAAGCAGCATAGAGAGCAAGAGAATCATGACGATGGTTGATTTTTTTTGCATGATGCGCAATCCTCCACGATGGAATCTGTTCTTATATGTTCTTGTCGCTAGGATGTATACAAAGCACCCTAAGTTGAAATGAGCGTTTCATCACATTTAGCATGTCATTTTCAGCTTTATATTATTTATGAACATCTGTAACCTAGATGGGGAGACATGAACGGTAGGAGTTGACTTTGCCCTTAGGGGAAGAGGTACAGTGGAGTTGAACACAGAACGATATACGATCCAAACTGATGACTGGATAAATGATCAAAGAACGGAGGGCATCACTTGTTGTCAATCGGAGAATTCTCGAAAATATGCGGAGTATCGACCAAAACACTTCGATATTATGGTGAAATCGGATTAATTAATCCTAGTGAGATTAACCCTGAAAATGGATATCGATATTATTCCATTAAGCAGCTTACAAAAATGCTTTTCATTAACCGTTTGAAATCTTATCACTTCCCGTTGGAGGAGATTAAAGACATGCTCGTGTGGGAGGAGAATGATTCGGAAGAAAAGCTGTGCGATTCCATGAACCGCAAGCGAGAGGAATTACAACTCAAAATCCAAGCATTAGAACTTACGCTTGCAAAAATGAATCATGATATTTCAAATTTAGAAGAGGGCGTATCGATCATGTCGTACCTTGATCATATTGAAGTGCAACTTGTTGAGACTCAGCCTATGAATATTTTGTATATGCGTCGGATGATGAGCAGCGTTGACTACGCTGCTGGATATGGCAAGTATTTTGGTGCGCTCTATGAAAAAATTGCCGCCGATCATCTCACAATGACGGGCACACCAATGACGATTTATCACAGTCCAGAATACAACCCTGCAGGCAACGATACAGAGTTTGCTATTCCGATTCGGGAAGTGGTTAAGGGGACAAGAGATTTGCCGGAAGGACTATGTGCAAAGTCTGTCGTGAGGGGGCCATATGCGGAATTAACCTCGGTATATGCCAAGTTAAGGGAGTGGGTAGAAAAAGAAGGTTATGCACTAGTAAACTCCCCCTATGAAGTCTATGTAACGGATCCAAATCAAGCCGCTGAGCCTGAGGCAATGGTTACTGAGGTATATTTTCCTGTCAAGAAAAGATAGAACCTGAGACTGCCATCATTCTTAATTAGGTTAAACAAATTAACTAGGACAGTACTCTCGAAGGAGTTGCGATATGAATAGAAATGACTTAACAACTACAGAATGGCAAGTTGAAGTTCCATCTGTCTTGCGAATGGACGCTAATAAACTATCAACGCTTGAACCTATCATACAATCAGACTATAGCAATATAAACGGGATTGTCATTGCGAGACATGAATACATTGCTTACGAAAGGTATTTCAATAGCTTCGGCCCAGATGATACGCACCATGTAGCCTCGGTGACGAAAAGTGTGCTCTCCGCGCTGATTGGTATTGCCATAGATGCAGGATACATTCAACATATAGACCAGAGGGTGATCGACTTCTTTCCTGAATATGTTCCTGATACGGCTGACAGTCAGAGGCGAGAAATCACCCTTCGCCATCTTCTTACGATGACAGCTCCTTATGCATTTGAGGACTGGCGGGAGCCGCTGGACAAGATGTGTATGCAGCCTAACTGGATGATTTATACGCTAGATATGTTAGGGCAGAATGGAAGTATTGGGACTTTTAAATATTCAACAGCAGGGGCACATTTACTATCGGCCATTATTACGCGTAGCACTGGACAGAATGCTCAATCGTTTGCCAACGAACGATTATTCGCACCCATCGGCATGAGCATAATCCCTGATTATGAGATGAAGGAATATGACTTTGATCATTTATTCGGGAAGAAGGTAAGAGGGTGGGTGCAAGACCCGGACGGCAACTCTACAGGAGGGTGGGGACTTACATTAAGTCCCCGTGATATGGCTCGATTTGGTGTTCTATATTTGAACCGTGGCATGTGGGACAATCATCAAATCCTATCAAGCTCATGGATTGCTGAATCAACAGCGATGAATCCCAATCATTACGGTTACCTATGGTGGCTGCGTGAAGAGGATGGGATTCTTGCTTACATGGCACTAGGCGATGGCGGCAACGTTATTTGCTGCGTTCCAGATCAAGATCTAGTCATCGCCATTGCATCTGAATTCATGCCGAATCCTCGGGATAGATGGCCACTGATGAAGAAGATCATCTCTGCAACTACGGTTTGACATTCTTCAAGCTGTTCTCGAACATATCAATGATTTCAAGGAAGCGTTCAGCTTCGCGAAATACATGGTCGGCTAACAATGGATGAATAATGCTCTTGATTTTACATGCATCAATCAAGTCCCTCGCCGTCTTTTTGAAATCACGCAGGGAGGTTACCGAGACGCGGTTCTGATCCAGAAATTGTTCCAATAGCAGCTTCGTCTGCGATTGTGGTCGCATGTGATCTAAATCAATCGCTTGATAGAGCAGCTGGTCAAAGTCATGACTAAAATTGCGGGCCTGCTCAACTAATTGGCGTTCAGATGGATCAAGCAAATGTCCAATAAACTTCGCGTGATCGGCCATGATTTTCAAGAAGAATACATTTTCATTAATGATTGCATCAGGGAGTGGATCCAACTGACCACTGTTCAGCTGTTCCATACGATTTCTGAAATAGTTGGCTTCCCTGCTCGTATGATCAATAAGTAAGGGGAAGTTATTCGCGCCTGGCATTTGACAAGTGAGCACAAAGCCGAGTATTTTACGTTTAAAGGCCCATATGTACGCCGCTGCGTTGCGCACTTCTGTGTTAAAACGAACAATTTGTTGGGGATCTGTATCAACCGTATAAGCATGCGATTGATTTTCTATCTGCTCAAACAAGGTATAGAACTGATTCGCTTCATTGATAAGCTGTGTATCCTCACATCTAAATCCTAACTTTAAGAACAGGGAATGTTCTTTCATAATGCGCGACCAAAAACGTATTTCGTCTAGCGAGCGCGAGACAAATAAGTTCGACACGAGGCATACCTCCAATGGGTCAACAACGTCTTTAGTTCATCGTATTCTCTGGCATTCAGATTATGTAATATTTCAAACATAGGGAATGAAAATTAGCCCAAGTCTTATTTTTCAGGTATTGTTGAATGAACGTGTATGTAAATAAACAAGAAATAAGCTAAAGTGTCAGGAAGAGCTTGAACCATCAAGCTCTTCTTTTGTTGAACTTACAGCTCAGGAATTGGTTCTTCGCTGAAAACAGAAACTGGAACCTATCGCTTATGTTATTCTTTCAGGAAAAGTTCGTTATAATAGACTCAGGAAATGAGGAAAGGAAATCAAGTATGAAAAAAGTCATCGTTGTAGGAGCAGGAATTCTTGGGGCATCGACCGCTTACCAGTTGGCTAAGTTCGGAGCGGATGTCCTGATTGTAGACCGTAAGGATCAAGGACAAGCTACAGACGCTGCAGCAGGGATTATATGTCCATGGCTGTCACAGCGACGCAATAAAGCTTGGTACCGATTAGCGAAGGCCGGAGCCCATTTCTATCCGCAGTTAATCCAGGATCTCCAGAGCGAAGGGGAGACGGATACGGGTTATGCGCAAGTGGGAGCTCTCTGTATACATGAAGATGTTGAGAAACTCATCAAAATGGAAGAGCGCGCAAACGTACGTAAAGCAGATGCACCAGAAATCGGGGAGATCACACAGCTTGATGAGTCAGAAACGCAGGAACGATTTCCTCTGTTGGCTGAGGGATATCGATCCGTACATATAAGTGGTGCCGCTCGAGTAGACGGTCGTGCACTTCGTGATGCTCTGCTCCGATCCGCTCAAAGAAATGGCGCTGTCTTTATAAATGGTGATGCTACGCTTCAATATGAGTCGAATCGTGTTACAGGTGTAACCGTAGGTGAACAGAGCTACACATCTGAGCTTGTAATTGTATGTGCAGGAGCATGGGCTAACCCACTTCTTCAGCCATTAGGGCTTGACTTTCAGGTAGGCTATCAGAAGGCGCAAATTATGCACTTGCGAGTTCAGGGGGAACACGACACTGGCAGCTGGCCATTAATTATTCCACCTTCGGATCAATATTTGCTTACCTTTGACCAACAGAAGATCGTGATTGGAGCCACACATGAAAATGATGTCGAAGGTTATGATACGAGAGTAACAGCAGGGGGAGTACAAGAGGTTCTGAATAAAGGATTGCATTTAGCACCACCGTTGGCGGACAGCACAATGGAGGAGATTAGAGTCGGATTCCGCCCTTTCACACCAGGCTTCCTTCCCGTTATCGGCGCTGTTCCCGGCTGGGAGGGGATTATTGCAGCCAATGGGCTAGGATCATCTGGATTGACGGCAGGGCCTTATTTGGGTAGCCAACTTGCCAAAATGGCACTGAATATGGAGCTTGATATCGATCCGGCCGACTATGATATTCGAAATGCCATGGAGGAAAGCCGAAACTCTGACCATCGATAAGTAGCATCATAATTATAATTTTTAGCAATGATAACAAGATTCTGGATCGTCATAGGTTCATGAGTACAAAAACGCCGCTAGCTTCCGCCTCGAAGTATAGCGGCGTTTTTCTATACCGATGATTTCGTTCCATTAACACGTGACGTCACCATATACAATCCAGCATTCTCCCTTGTTCTTTTTATCGAAATCAAACTTTTTCAGATAGCTTATTCGTCTTTCTTATGTACAGCAAGCAAGAATAAATGGAGGTAACATAATGAAAAACCAACAAGCAAAGAAAATTCCTTTATTAGCGATGGCGGGTCTCATTTGTGCTGTCAGCATCGCAACACCGCAAGTAATATTTGCAAAACAGGCATCCTCAACTCCAAAAGCAGTAACTCAACCGACAAAAAATAATCAGTCATCAAAAGTAGAGATTGGCCAAAAATGTAGAATCCCAGAACTAAAACTAAAGGAAAATACGTATGTCCTTGATTATAAGCAATCCGAAATTACTGGGGATAACATTCAAGACAACGTGATATTGGTCGGGACAAAAGAAAAGTTAAATGGAAAACTGGATACTTATGCGAGAGACTTGTCCATTATCATTCAGGACGGAAAAACCAAAAAATACGTGAAATACGATTGGATATTCAAAGGATCGGACGGAAAAATGTATCGAGAAATCGGAAGAGAACCGAATTTGATTATTGGCGACTATACAGGCAATAAAGTGAACGATATTATCGTAACGGCCCCTCAAGGCGGAAATGGCGGATTCGTGGATCATCTTATCTTAACTGGTGAAAACCTTAACCTCAAAGATGTTATGGCGGATAATCAAGCGCTATACGAGAATTCTCAGGCAAAATTCAGCGTTAAACTGCCTGCTTCATGGAATGGACATTACAAGGTAAACCCAATTTCAGGCGCAGAGGCAGATAAAGTCATGCCATTCGCAAAGCATGTCGTGCAGTTCGAATACGTGACGAAAGATAACAAAGATTCGGAAATAATGATGATGATCTCCGTTTTTACCAAGACTGATTGGAGCCGCCTCTCCAATGAAGATGGCCCGCCTGTAGGGAGTGTAATTGCGGAGGCCGACGGTATGGTATATGTATCTACAACGCCACAATCCAATCCATTTGATCCGAAGTCCAAAGATGGCAAAATGTTCGATCAACTCTATCAAGATCTAAACCTGAATAAATCTTTCGAGCTGATTAAATAGGTTTTTTAGTTCATACATCTAAGAGATATAAAAAGGTTATCAATACATCTTCAAATTAGATATAAATATCAATGAACCTGCAGGACACGAAAACTCGATTTTCCTTTTGAAGAGGAGATCGAGTTTTTTTGATTTCATTAACAACGTAAAATGTTGAACGATGACGACAGTACCTATATTTACATCACAGAATGATCTTACTTTTGTGATTAAATAAAAGTTGCCCCATGAGCTCGAAAAAATTTGAAAATTTTAGATCTACTTTTCACTGACTCAAGTACAAACTTTTTGAGTTGCTGTCTTCGTCTTATTCTATAGCAGCAAAAAGATATGCGCATATCAAAGGGAGAATCTCTGCATGAATCACAAGTTCGAAAAGTTACTTATTCGTTTCATTACGGAACATAAAGAGGATATATATCGATTGGCTTACAGTTACGTTAAAAATGCTGAAAACGCACTGGATATTATCCAGGATTCCATTCATAAAGCTCTGTCATCATCAGAATCCTTGAAATCCGAAGGCTCCATAAAGAGCTGGTTTTACAGAATATTGGTCAATACAGCTATCGATTTCCTAAGAAGGCAAAAAAAAATACAGATTGTAGATGATAAGACATTGGAATTACACACCCCAGCAGGTGAAGATGTCTACCACGACATTGATCTCGAAAACGCATTGGATGAATTGCCTCCTGCATACCGAACTGTCATTGTACTTCGATATTTTGAAGATATGAAAATAGAAAAAATTTCGGAAGTCATGAATGAAAACGTCAATACGATAAAAACACGGTTATATCAAGGACTCCGCAAACTCCGAATTAATTTGAGTAATGAATTGTTAGAGGAGGTAAAGAAATGAGCGAGCAACTTGACCATCTAAAAAGAAAATATAAAGATATACCCATCCCTAGAGAATTAGATTCTGTTGTAAAGAATGCGATAAAACAAGGGAAGAAGAAACGGAAACGAGTGAACTGGAAGAAGAAACTGATTGGAGCAGGCGCAGCTGCAGCTATTCTGATGATAGCTGGGATCAACACTAGCCCTGCCTTTGCAAAAGCCATATCGAATGTGCCCTTGGTTGGTTCGCTCGTCAAGGTGCTCACGTTTACTGAATTTACTGTGAATGAAGAGACGGCCAAAGCCAATATCAAGGTGCCTGCCATCACGAATATGGATAATAAAGTACTAGAAACTGCCCTAAATAATAAATATCTCGAAGAAAATAAAAAACTGTACAATGATTTTAAGGCTGAAATGGAAGAAGTAAAGAAAAGCGGCGGGGGACATGTAGGTGTAGAAAGCGGCTATGAGGTCAAAACTGACAACAATCAGATACTTGCCATTGGCAGATATGTTGCAAATACGGTCGGTACATCATCTACTACATTTACGTACAATACGATAGACAAACAAAATCAACTATTAATTACTTTACCAGGTTTATTTAAAGATAATAGCTATATACAGCTTATCAGCGAAAATATTAAAGAACAGATGAAACAGCAAATGAAGTCGGATTCCGATAAGACCTATTGGTTAGATGGTGAAATGGGCTTCAAAACCATAACTCATGATCAGAGCTTCTATATAAACAATAATGGAAAACTCGTCATTTCCTTCAATAAATATGATGTCGCACCTGGCTATATGGGCGTGGTTGAATTTATCATACCGACCAAAGTAATTGCGGATGTACTAGTAAGCAATGTTTATGTCAAGTAAGGGATGTTCAAGATGTACTCCAAGCAACATTACGTCTGCTTGTTGTGCTCTCTTTAAGTTTAGGACGTGCTGTATGAGCGCTGTACTATTTGGCCGAACGCGATGATTCGAGAATACATTACCGTCGTTGTGACTGGCTCGTTAGCAATAACATTCATAAGTTTCCACATAGCTGCCTTCGTCTGGGAAGGCAGCTTCTTCGTGTTGGAGAGTACTCGAGCAAAATACGTAACCCATAATATTCTTGTACGTATAATGTTATTAATCGTTGAAGCATGCATAAAGAACAATCTTATCGAAGTCGAGGGAAGGCACCTGATGAATGAAGCACTTATCGATCATGCCAATGCTGTGTATTGGCATGCTGAACAGAAGGCAGCTCAATATTTTTCAATACTCTATGAACAAACAGCGAAGAAGACTTACGTAGCCAAGTTAACCAAAGATATTCAATTGTGGAAAAAGAACCATCTTCCTCGTCATTCATGGCTATCCCTATTTTCGAAAAGCAAAAAAAGGCCATCAACGAAGGAGCATTACAAGTATATTCAGTGGCTGAATCATACCGGCAAGTTAGATGATTACTTGGATCGAAGCGTATCCTATATGTATATGAGGGATCTAGGCAAGGCGCTGGACTCCTCTGACACACAGTACCAAATGAAACGTGTCGCTGCTGACATCAAGCAACGGCTAATTCAATCCACTTCAGCAAGTGGGGGAAAACAACCAGAGTTAATGAGCTTGCCAGAATTATATCGCTGGGCCCAGAAGGAAGGCATTGAAGAGGACGTCATCTGGGTCATCAACAAGCTGAGTGCTGTATCCTCTCATATTCCGAAAGAGATGAATGCAGAGCATGCCCAGCGCAAGCTGATTAAGATCATTCTCGGGGTAGTTCTGAATATGAAGGAAGAGATTGATGATAATGCCCCCCTAGCAGACCGCACCAAGCGACTCGGTGATGCAATCAGACTGGGATATAGCTATGGTCTCACCTACCCGTTCATTGACGACCTTCTGGATTCTGGAGCATTAACGGCAGAAGAGCAAGTACAATATTCACATATGATTCGTGAGGCTCTGATTACTGGCATCGTTCCAGAGCTCGGAGCATGGACAGGGATGCACACAGACATGTTCCGCTATATCCACTCTGAGCTGAGCGAGGCGTTCACCTATATTAAGGGTTACCAAACTCCACAGTCTGAGAACACCTTTTTTGAGCAATCCTATGTGTTTTTTCATTCTCAGGACATTGATCGTGTCAAGGATCTAGCAAATGCAAATTATACGAATGAAGAGATCTATATCCCAATCATCTTAAAATCCTCATCTTCCCGCCTAATCGTCCGTTCGGTTATCCGTGCACCAGAGGATCCCGGGTTCGAACACCGGACATTCTATTACGGAATCTATAATCAGCTGGCGGATGACTTCGCGGATATGTTCGACGACATGCAGGACGGAGCCGTAACGCCCTATACGTATTATTTGAAGTATCATCAACAACGGCCTGATCTGCTTAATCCGTTCGAATTGTACTGGTCAGTGATCTCTCATATGATCCATCATGTCCATCATTCTGATGCCGCGACGCGCGAGGTCATATTGGATCGGGCAATCAATGGCTTGAAGCGCTGCAGGGAGCGAGTAGGCGCTGCTAAGTATGAAGAAATCATGGAGATATTCAACTTCGATGAACCGGCCTTCCATTCTCTTGTACAACAGATGGTGCAGAAGGCGGACAACGTGGATTTCTTCGATAAACTGCTTCGCGATCAGCTTGTTATTCAACTGGCGAACAATCGGAAGGAGAAGGAACATTTCCATAGTTCAATTGCAACCATTCGACAAGAGATTAACAGCATACTTCATATCACCAAGCCTAGCTCGCTTCCGATTGAAGATTCGCTCTATGACGCAGCCAATTACAGTCTCGAAGGAGACGGGAAACGCTTGCGGCCTATTTTGACTTGGGTAATGGGCGTGAACGAATATGGTCTGGAGCCGTCATCAATCGTGCCGCTGCTGCGATCACTGGAATATATGCATACGGCTTCCTTAATCTTCGACGATCTTCCGTCTCAAGACAATGCAGATACGCGCAGAGGCAAACCAACGCTGCACCAGCTATATAATAGCGCCACCGCGGAACTTACGGCTCTATTGCTCATTCAGAGATCGATTCAAGAGCAATCATCCCTAGATAATTTCGATGCAGCTACTGTTCTGGACTTAATTCGGTATTCGGCATGCAAGACAGAGGAATTGTGCAGAGGTCAGGCCATGGACTTGCAGTCAAAAGGAATGCAGCTGACGTTAGAGCAATTGAATGCAATCTGCTTCTACAAAACAGGGGTCGCCTTTGAGGCATCGCTGGTCATGCCTGCGATTCTGGCCAAGACTCCTGCAGCTGAGGTTGCGATACTCAAGAAATTCGCGTATCACGCAGGCATTGCCTTTCAAATTAAGGATGATTTGCTTGATAAAGAAGGGGATATGCAAGTGCTTGGTAAACCGGTAGGGCAAGATAAGGAGAACAATAATTCGAATTTTGTGTCCATCCTAGGTGTGAATGAAGCGAGGAAGATGATGTGGGAACACTATTGTCTAGCTGCAGAAGCCCTACACGAGCTGCCTCGTCAAATTCCTTTTTTGAAGCATCTATTGAAGTATATCGTTACCCGGGATCGCTAATCCGGACATTGCGTAATCATGATGTATATATAGAAAAAAGTTATAGACATTTTACCGCGTTAACCGCGGTTTTTTTATGCTCTTATACGCCATGAGGCCTTCTATTGAGCATCGATTCACGAAAGGGCATGCCCAAAAGTACATTCTGACTCTGCCCGCATGTACGATTTCAAATGTCTGTTTGATCGCTATAATGACAGATATTCATGCTAGTAGAGGAAGGTGATTACACATGGCAGTATTCTTGTATAAGCTTGGTATATCAGCTGCTCGTAACAGAAAGAAAGTCTTGTTTGGAAGTATAGCAGTACTTATCATCGCCGTATCAATTGGTCTCGGTATGGGAATTCATTTAAACGGTGAAATAACCATTCCTGGCACCAAATCCGAGGAAGCAATGAAAGTATTGAAAAAGGAGTTTTCGCAAGGAACTGGCCCTGAAGGTGGCACAATTCAAGTGATTTTCAAAGCCCCTGAAGGTCAAACGCTTGCATCGAAATCCACGCAAAACATAATCGCCAAGACGCTAAAGTCTATTTCGAAAGACTCCGAGATTGCTTCGATCGTCAGCCCATACGAGGCAGGTACGATCAGTTATAAAAAAGAAATCGGATATGCGGTTATTACGTACAAATCCGAGGCTTTGCAAGTCACAGATGCATCTAAAGAGCTCGTATTGAAAAGTGTGGAGCAGGCGCGTAACGAGGGCTTGCAGGCTGAACTCGGCGGAACCGTCGAATTCTCCGAGCTTGAAATTGGCGGGACGTCCGAGATCATTGGCATTATTTCCGCATTTATGATTCTGGCGATAACATTCACATCCTTGCTCGCTGCTGGGTTGCCTATACTGACAGCAATCATTGGACTCGTGATAGGGGTCATGTCCGTCATCATTGCCTCTAATTTTATTGAAATGGCATCATTTTCTTTGATTCTCGCCATCATGCTTGGGTTAGCAGTCGGAATCGACTATGGTTTATTCATTATTTCGAGATACAGACAAAATCTTGTTGAAGGCAAAAACGTGGAGGAGTCCATTGCGCATGCAAATGCTACCGCAGGCAGCGCTGTTATTTTCGCCGGATTGACAGTTATCATAGCGCTTGCCGGATTAGCCGTAACAGGGATTCCATTCATTACGGTCATGGGCGTGGCGGGTGCATTCACGGTACTTGTGGCCGTACTTATTTCCGTCCTCGTCGTTCCTGCACTTCTAGGAATTGCAGGTGAGCGGATTCGTCCGAAGTCGAAAGCTGCTTCCATTCAGAATCCTCCTAAAGACAATGAGCACTCGAATCGTTGGGGACGAATCGTTACGAAATATCCATTACCGATCGCGCTTGCAGGTATTTTGCTGTTAGGAGCAATAAGCCTGCCTGCACTGCATTTGCAAACAGGTCTACCGGATAAAGGCTCTAAATCGATCGACACAACGGAACGCCGCGGGTATGATTTAATAGCAGAAGGGTTTGGGCCTGGTATGAACGGACCGCTCGCTATTATTCTTAAGGCGGAGACAACAGACAACGTGCAGGCGACATTCGCGAAGGTAGGGAAGGAACTAAGCGAGCTGCCAAATGTGGCAATGGCAACGCCACCCGTTCCGAATGCAACGGGTAAAGTAGCCATGATAACGATAATCCCTGATACCGAACCGAAAGATGAAAAAACAACTGACTTGGTTCATTTGATTCGCGATAAGGCGGCTGAATTTAAGCAACAGGATCAAGTTGAGGTTATGGTTACAGGTTCAACGGCAGTAAATATTGATATCACCGAAAAATTAAATGAGGCTTTGCCTAAATTTGCTGCTCTGATTGTGGGACTTGCTTTAATTCTTCTCATGATGGTATTCCGATCCATCTTGGTTCCAATTAAAGCCGTGATCGGTTATCTTCTTACGCTTACAGCAACGCTTGGATTCGTCGTATTTGTCGTTCAGGATGGCAATCTGGCTAAGCTGTTCGATATTCCTGTAGCCGGTCCTGTATTAAACTTCCTGCCTATCTTGACTGCAGGCATTCTATTCGGATTAGCCATGGACTATGAAGTATTTCTAGTCAGCCGCATGCGCGAAGAATATAACCATTCAGGAAATGCGAAAAATGCCGTATTGTCTGGTCTTAAAAATAGCGGAAGCGTTGTAACGGCAGCCGGTCTTATCATGATTGCCGTGTTTGCAAGCTTTATCTTCGTTGAGGATACCATGATTAAATCAATGGGGTTAGCATTAGCGTTCGGCATCTTGTTCGATGCATTTATTGTAAGGCTGACAATCGTACCTGCGGTCATGACCCTAATGGGCCGCTCCGCTTGGTACCTGCCGAAATGGCTTGGACGCTTACTGCCGAATATCGATGTTGAAGGCGAGTCTATTGAGAAAGTATCGGAGCTAAAGAAAGAAATCGTCTAATAAGATCGAATAGATATCTGGTAGTACTACATCATTGCCTAATCGTACATGAGGGGATCTGCCCTTATGTACGATTTTTTCATGTTTACAATACGGGTATAATAGAAAATATAATCGAAAACCGGAAAAAGTTGAAATACTGGATAGAACGAAAGGGGAGGACAGATGGAAACGGGAAACGAGTTCAAGCAGAGGTCGCACTTAAATCGATATAACGAATTACCCGATGCCATGTTTAATGCCAGAGTCCCGAGCATGACTTGGGTTTTTTTCATTTATTTCATATCTATGTTTGTACAGATATTACACGGGCCTTCGTTTATTTCTTTATCCTTCTTTTCGGGATTGATGCTGCTCCACGCCTCATTAATTTGGCACTTCTCATCTCTTACGGCAAAATATCCTTGGGTCTATTTTATGATTCAAGGCCTAATTATTATGGGATGTGCGCTTATTATGGATCAGGCCCTTTTTATGGTCTTGCTTGGGATGTATCCAGTGTTGACGGGTCAAAGCGTTGGTGTCTATGATGACAGAAGTAAAATAGTAATGCTGTCTGTTGTGTATTATGTATTATTTCTATCGACTCTCTACATGATGGGGCAATCCGAATCAATGGTTTTAATGACGATCTTGTATGCGATGATGAACGTCATTCTCGTTTCGTTTGCCGATTTATTTTTAGAGCAGGTTCATGCTCGGTTCCGTACCCAAGCCTTTCTTGAAGATCTAGAGCGCGCACATCGCAAGGTTGAGGAATTGACATTGGCTAACGAACGTCAACGAATGGCTCGGGATTTGCATGATACGCTGGCCCAAGGTCTAGCGGGTATTATTATGCAGCTGGATGCTGTCGATGCACATTTGACGAAAGGCAACTCCCAAAGAGCACAAGAAATCGTTCAACATTCCATGGTTCATGCGAAGAAAACGTTATCGGAAGCCAGGTTGGCGATTGATAATCTTCGTTCCAAAACGTTTGCAACCGTCGACTTCTCGGATGCGATTCGCAACGAGGTAGAACGGTTTAAGAATGCCACCGGCATTCAAGTGCTTCTTGATATGAGCATGAAGGGAAGCATACCTAAGTTGATGATGGAGCATGGACTTTACATTATAGGCGAGTGTTTAACGAACGTTGCCCGACATGCGGAAGCCAATCATGTGTGGCTATATGTTCGAATAGAGGACAGGAACATGAAGTTGGAAATCAAAGACGACGGGATAGGAATTGCTTGGAGTCAAAAGAATTCCTTAACTGGACATTATGGATTAATCGGCATAAAAGAGCGAGTTCGCATCTTAGGTGGAACACTTATTATTACGAATAATATTCCTCGCGGAACGCTGATTCAGATAGATACACCTGAGAAAAAAGGAGAGAGCTTATGACTTACAACGTACTTATCGTCGACGACCATCTTGTAGTAAGAGAAGGGCTCAAGTTTATGATCGAGACGAACGATAATTTTCAAGTCGTAGGAGAAGCAGAGAACGGATTGGAGACTCTCCGACTATTGGAATCTCTTACGCCCGATGTCATTTTGATGGACTTAAATATGCCTCAAATGAGCGGATTGGAGACGATGAAGGAGCTAAAAGAAAGGAACTTCGATATCCCCGTCGTTATATTGACGACTTATAATGAAGATGAGCTGATGATAAGCGGGCTGGAATTGGGGGCAAAAGGATACCTCCTGAAAGATACCGGCAGAGATCATTTATTCCGAACGATCGAATCCGCGGTACGTGGCGATACGCTGCTGCAGCCTGAAATTATGGAAAGAGTATTCGCGGCAAGGAATAGAGGCCATGATGAGCGAGATCCGTCCACAGAACAAACGGTGCTATCCGAGAAGGAACGAATCGTCCTTCAGGCCATTGCGCGGGGTTATCGCAGCAAAGAAATAGCCGGCGATATGGGCATTTCCGAACGTACGGTCAAAGCTCATCTGACGAGCATCTATAACAAGCTAGGAGTGAATTCCCGATCTCAAGCAGTCGCTGTAGCGGTTGAACGGGGCATCATCCAGTTTTAAGATGCCTGAACAGCCGATTGATGAGCCTCACATTACATGTTGAAATTGAGCCGATCTCGCAGCATCAAAACGCCAATCGATAGTTTCACATCGATTGGCGTTTTTTTGTGAATATGGTATAGAACAATTCGAATTAGGCATTCGCAGTCGAACTCAAGATCAACAGACTGCGCCGATGGAATAATCCGATATCTAATCGCTGAATCGGCTACCAGTGTTGTACACGCATTGGTAAATGAGTCAGCGTCTGCCCAGCGGCAAAAGGCGTCAGATTTTCCTCCAATTTGAATCCGGGAACCGGCTCAATACGTTGGAAATGATCCATAAACAACCTCAGACCAATGTTTGCCTCCAGCCGTGCGAGTGGAGCACCGAGGCAGAAGTGAGGACCGTTTCCAAAGGTTAAATGCTGTTTGTTATTTGGACGGTGAATGTTCAGTGTAAACGGATCCGCAAACACCGCCTTGTCCAAATTGGCTGCGCTCATCCAGGCGACGACGACATCGCCTTTTTTGAGTTCTACGCCAAGCACTTTATTATCCTGTTTCACCGTCCGATCCATCCTGGTAACATGGAAGCGGTAGCGAAGCATTTCTTCGACTGTATTCGGAAGAAGTTCGCGATTGGCCTGTATCTCAGCATAGATCTGATCGTTATCATACAAAAAGGAATAGAACGTGTTCGCTAGTAAATGACTTGTCGTTTCAATGCCGGCTCCTAAAATGAACATGGTCATACGGACAATCTCATCATCTGTTAATCGATCGCCGTCGACTTCTGCCCGAATCAAGTCCGAGATAATATCGTCGGTGAGATGATTTCGTTTGGCAGCCACATGCGGGTAGAGATAGTTGTAATAATTCTGCGCCGCTGCCCGTTTCAATTCTTGTATATCCTCAATGTTGTCGATCGGGAACGGAAGGAACAGATGATCCACCCATTCCTTGAAGAGGAAGCGATCCTCCGATGGGACACCAAGCAAATCTGCAATAACGATCGTCGGCAGCGCGCTGGTAAAGCTCCTGACGATATCAATGATCGGCTCGTCTCCCATATCCTTAATCAGCTTACCAACCACTTGATGGATTCGCGGCTCCCACAAGCTTAAGCTTCTAGGTGTAAAGGCCGCGGATAACAGACTGCGGCTTTTGCGGTGCAGCGGGGGATCCGAGCTCAAATTGATTCGTTCAGGAGTACTGCCTACCTCATTGTCGGCCCCGACGCTGATTGTCGTCCTGACTCTCTCACTAGAAAAATACTCGTAATCGCTCAAAACTCTTTTGACATCTTCATACCGAAACACGTTCCAAGTATTCGTAGCTTCGTTGTAGTGAATCGGCTCATGTTCCAAATGATGTCTGTACCATTCAAAGGGGCTGAACTCTTCGACAGCTGATCGAAACCGGGTAATTTTAGCTGAAAGGATAATTTCTTTCTGCATGTTACTCCCTCCCAATTTGAATAATAAGGTTTATGTTCAAGTTAATAGATATTAACCTAACATATAATTGGTGGAAGGCCATGACTAGCAGACCTATGCTTTAAGGTTCGCTAGGCAGAAGAGCGATGATGAGCGAGTTACTTAGTATTCTTCTCAGGCCTCTTTTACAACGACTTTTTTCAAAACAGCTTCTGGAGCTTTCTCTTGGGTTCGAGAAGTACGTTTGATAAAGAATGAGAGAATTAAACCAACAACCCCAATTCCGATTATGACAACGTAAGCATCGTTGATCCCTAAGATAGAGGCTTCTACGATCATATCCTTTTGAGCTGCACCAGTTGTCCCACCTGCGGCCATCATATCCGCAAGATGCGATTTGGTCTGATCCGTCATAACAGTGACCAGAAGAGAAGTCCCTACAGCACCCGCTACTTGTTTAACCGTGTTGGATATTGCGGTACCGTGTGCGTGTAATCTAGAAGGCAGTTGATTCAGACCTGCTGTCTGAATAGGCATCAGCAGCAGCGCCATTCCGATTCTACGGATAGTTGACATCAGAATTAAATAGCTATAACTAGTTGAATCGGACAACTGGACGAAACCGGAAGTGGCCGCAATCGTTATGATCATCCCCGTTATGGCAAGCCATTTTGCTCCGAATCGATCATATAGCCGCCCAGCAACAGGCATCAGCAGCCCCATCGCAAGCGCACCTGGGAGCATGAGCAGTCCAGATTCCAGTGCTGAATAACCTCGTGCATTCTGTAGGTACAGCGGAAGCAGCATCATATCTGCGTACATCACCATGGTGATCATGATGTTAATGATGGTTGTGAGCGTGAACATATTGTACTTGAAGGCTCGGAGATCCAGCAGTGGGCTCTGAGAAATGAGCTGCCTCCATACAAAAAGACCAAGGGTCACGATGCCGACGGCAATAGACAACAGCACCTGGGCACTTTCCCAACCTTGACTTCCTGCAGCACTGAAACCATATAACAGCGTGCCAAATGCAATGGTGGACAGGACAACACTTAGCACATCGATTTTCGTGCGGACTTGCTCCGACACATTTTTCAAATAAATATGACCGCAGATGATGACGAGCAAGGCTAGCGGGATCATGCCGTAGAACATCGTTTGCCATTTATAGTTTTGCAAAATATAGCCGGCTAGTGTAGGCCCAATCGCTGGGGCAAATATAATGGCAAGTCCCATCGTTCCCATGGCTGCTCCCCTTTTTTCGGGAGGGAAGAGCACCAAAATGACATTCATAAGCAGCGGCATGATAATGCCGGCACCTGCTGCCTGAATCATCCGCCCCGTTAGGAGAAGGGGAAAGCTTGCTGCAAATGCGGACACAATTGTACCAGCAAGAAAGATTACCATCGAAGCTTGAAACAGCTGTCGAGTCGTAAATCTCAGCATGAGATAAGCAGTAATTGGGATTAGAATCCCGTTTACCAGCATATAGCCGGTTGTCAGCCATTGCGCTGTGGAAGCCGCGATAGTAAAGTCAACCATCAATTCCGGGATGGCTACGCTCATGATTGTCTGATTTAGCGTTGTAAGAAAGGCGCCCAAGATCATGATAAACATAATCGTGCCCTTCTTTACGGAACCGTTGGTTGTTTCCATGCGTTTACTCAACTTACTCCTACCTTTCGTTTCTCTATAGACTTAATTTACAATGTGTAAGATAATTAACATTGTATAAAATAGATTATAGTTATACAGGTTAGGGCGATCAATCAACGTATTTTCACAAAATGTAAATTAGTTATCATTTGGCTTGCAAAGTGTAAAGTAAGATGGAGATTTACTGCAAATTATTTATAAATTGTTTATTATCTTGTGAATCGGAAAGGAAAGAACTGAATGCCGGACAATTCCAGACCTCAAACAGACCCAAGAATTCGCCGTACAAGGCAGTTAATAAAAGATGCCTTTGTTGATATGCTGCAGGAGATGGAGATTGAGAAAATGTCCATCAGCGGTATTGCGGAGCGTGCGACCATCAGCCGCGTTACCTTTTATCTTCATTATCGCGATATCCCGGACATGCTGAACAAGATGGCCGACGAGATGATTGAAGATCTTCAGCGTGCCATGAATAGTAATCCTGACCATCCTAGTAGTCCTGAAGAAAACGATTGGTTGAAGCTAGTAGGGATGCTTGAGCATATTGCTGAAAATGCACCATTCTATAAAATTACTTTAGGGTCGAGGAGAACCCCTATTTTTACCGATCGGCTATTAAAAATGCTTACCGAGATCATTACGGCAAAGTTCGAGAATAAGGAGACCGACTCTTCGAATAATCGAACAGCCATTCAAAAGGATATTGCCATTTGGCATGGCTCCTCTGCCTTAATTGGAACCATTGTAGGCTGGCTGCGCAACGACATGCCTTACACGCCAGCTTTCTTAGCAAAACAACTGTACTTGCTTCACTCTCAAGATCTATAAGGTTACTAGCAAAAATCACTTTGGCGACGAATAAATTAGCAAAGGCCTAATTTCTCAGTGTTGTAAACGAGAAATTAGGCTTTTTTATATGGTTCCCCTTATCGATGCCAGCGAAGAGGGAACCTATGAATCACGCCCAATCCTAAGGAACGAAATCCCAAGATCTCATAGTGAAGCTCGGGTATTAGGGTTCTTTACATAACCATATTTTGGTGGTCAGATGTCATAGGAACACTAGCGGAACCAATTTCATAAATTATCTAGTCGAGATGGATTGATGGGCAGCATGCCAGTCGGATCCAGCTCTAAACATTTTCGTTTAACAATTGTCTCATGCATGTACAGTGAAATGAATGATAAGGAGGGTATAAAATGAACGATTTCCAGAAGGATCTGCAAAACTTGAATGTCGGCAAGTTCAATTCGACGGGGATGACATCTGCGTCGGGGCAAAATCAGAACGGAGCAGGGGATTCCCGCCTATGTGTTGGCTTTTGCTTTTTTTGTGTAGGGTTTTGTTCATGCAGCAACTGTTTTCGCTGTAGCAACTGCTTCAACTGCGCACGCTGCAGTAACTGCTTCAATTGCGCCCGCTGCAGTAGCTGCGCACGTTGCGGAAGCTGCGCTCGCTGCCGCTGAGTACCAAAAAGCTCCCTTGGCGATACGCAAACGGTAGGCCCCTGCAGTGTCTCGCCCTGCAGGGGCTGTTCCTTTTATAGTTTCAGTCATGACGGACAAAACGTTCTACATAACTTATAAATGACGGAAAACCGAAGGCCTGCATACAATGCGGTTTTGCCTCCGGCAAAACCTTAAGGAGGAATAAAAACTTGAATCCTTCTATGCGTCTGAAAATGAAAGGGGATACCTTCTTTCTTCCAGATTCGAATGGAGGCGTCTACTTTCGCAACAATACAGGTTCGTTCCGAATGGAAGGCGACATGGTTGATCAGTGGATCGAAAAATTAATGCCCATGTTGAGTGGGGATTATTCCATGTCGGAACTGACAGACGGGCTGCCGGAACCGTACAGGGTACGGGTTTATGAAATCGCGGAAGTGCTGCTCAATAACGGTTTTGTCCGAGATTCCAGCCAAGACCTACCGCACGACCTACCCGAAGCGGTAGAACGGAAATTTGCTGCACAGATCGAATTTCTGGACAGCTTGGGCGGTTCGGGCGCTCACCGCTTTCAAACCTATCGCCAGGCTAATCCGATTGTGGTTGGTTCCGGTCCGATATTTGTCTCGTTCGTTGCGGCCTTGTTGGAATCCGGATTGCCTCGGTTTCGTATGCTGATCACGAACCGGGCGACCACGGATCGCCAACGGATCTCCGAACTGACAACGGCCGCGCGTCTAACGGACAGCGAAATCGAGGTCGAGGAGATCTTTCCGTCTAATGACGGCTTCCTCGATTGGCAAGAAGTCGTGCAGTTGGCGGATTCCGTTCTATATGTCGCTCAGGGTGACGATCCGAGAGAGCTTAGAGCATTGCATGCGGCCTGCAAGGACGCGAAGAAGCTGCTGCTGCCCGCCATCTATTTGCCACAGTTGGGCATAGCAGGGCCGTTGGTACACCCGGATTCGGATGCCTGCTTCGAATCCGCATGGCGCAGGATACACCGAACCGCCCTTGGCGATGCGGATCGGCCGACCGCGGTCTCTACCACGCCGGAAGCCATGCTAGCGAATGTGCTTGTATTCGAATGGTTTAAGACTGTTACGGGGACGGCTTCGGAATTGAACGGAAAGCTGTTTCTGTTGAATCCGGAAACATTAGTTGGCGAGTGGCATTCGTTACTTCCTCATCCGCTAGTCACAGGTCTTCGTCAGGCCGAGCCAACGGATCCGTTCGACCTTCCGATCGATCCATGTACGGAGCGGCAGGAATCAGACCGACTTTTCTCCTATTTCTATCGCTTGACTTCGACGGAGACCGGCATTCTTCACCTTTGGGAGGAAGGGGACTCGAAGCAGCTTCCGCTCTCGCAGTGTCGCGTCCAGGCAGTCGACCCGCTGACGGAAGGCCCCGCCGAGCTTCTCCCGCAGATCGTCTGTTCGGGAATGACGCATCATGAAGCAAGGAAGGAAGCAGGCTTGGCAGGCATCGAGGCGTATGTGTCGCGAATGACCGGTGTTCTGAAGGCCAGTCCTACGCATCCGGATTCCGCAAGCCCGATCGAGTCGCAGCCCCATGAATATGTAGGGATCGGAGCAGGAGAGACAGTTGCGGAAGCGGTTCTTCGCGGACTGCGGAAGTGTCTATTCGAGGAGCTGAAAAGTCGTTCCGAATCCAGCATGCCCTCCGTTAATCCAATCAAGCTAAGCGAGGTTGAAGACGAATATTGCCGCTATTGCTTGCGCACATTGACTACGATGCAGGACACCCCGGTAATCGGATTGGGACAAGAAGCGGCGGGTTTCCCTGTCATCTGGGTCGGTATGAACGGTTACTGGTACGGCGGGGTCGGAGTCAACCGCACGATGGCACTGCGAGAAGCGCTCAGACAGGCGCTGATGAAAATCCAAAACGATCCGGCGGACATCCAAGGCCAAATCCTAGAGCGCTCTTCGGTCATGGTGGAAGATGCCTTGGCGCAGAGTCTGACGATCCCCAGCTTCGATGAATCGGAATACGGCATGATGATGCAGTCCGTACGGCAGATTCTGCAATGGAACCGTAAGCGGATCGCGGTCGTTGATTTGTCGATAGAACCATTCATGAAAGAAGAGCTGGCAGGCGTGTTTGGCGTGTCGTTGCGAGAGGAGGAGACGCATTGAGCGCGATTGTGACGGTCATCGGGGAAGGACAGCTCGCGGATTTGGTAATCAAGCAATTGTCTGCCGATGACCGCTATCGACTGATCCGGCTGAAGGACATAGAGTCTGGAGAAACAGCAACGGGAGACTTGGCGCTGGTGTTGAACGATGCTTGGGATCCTTCCGTTCATTCTGCGGCAGAAGATCGGTTCCGACAGTCGGGAACGCCTTGGCTGCGCGGATTTGTTGGATTCGGAGAGGGGATTGTCGGTCCACTGGTTCGTCCAGAGAGGCAAGGATGCTCACAATGCGCGGATAACCGGCTCCTGATGGCGGGAAGTGACCGTAGGGAATCGTGGAAACTGCAGCAGAAGTTGGCATCTCATGGGGGAATCGCCCGGGATGCTTGGGCGTCTCGCACGGGATTATTGCAGGTGTCGCGCCTTGTTGCGGCTGAAGCCGTGAAGATGCTGATGGGCGGGCAGCCGGAGACGGAAAGCAGGATGTACTTGATCGATCTGCGTACGTTGAAAAGCTCATTGCACTTCTTCCTGCCCGTTCCGCTATGTCCAATTTGCGGCCGATTGCCAGAAGATGATGAGGAGCTGGCCCGCATTGCGCTGAAGCCAAGCCTGAAAATCGGCACCGAAACGTATCGCAGCCGTTCGATGAATGAGCTGAAAGATGTTTTAGCCAAAGAATACCTGGATGCCAGGACCGGTTTTTTGAATGGAAAAATGGTGGATCTAGTGTCGCCTTTCGCTGATGCGAGCATCAATTTACCCTTGTTTGGCGGAGATGAGGCTTGCGCTGGTCGGACTCACTCCTATGCGGATAGCGAAATGACAGCCATCCTGGAGGGACTAGAGCGTAATTGCGGTCTGTCGCCTCGTGGGAAACGATCCGTCGTTCATGATAGTTTCCGCAATGTACAGCACCAGGCGCTCGATCCTCTCCGCGTAGGCGTGCATGCCAAGGAGCAGTACGAACGCTCCGACTTTCCGCTCAAGTCATTCGACCCCGAAAGGCCGATCGATTGGGTATGGGGCTATTCGTTTCTGCAGGAGCGTCCGATTCTCGTACCGGAGCTGCTGGCTTACTATAGCTCGGGCTGCGGTCATGGATTCGTCTACGAAACCTCCAATGGCTGTGCGCTGGGCGGCAGTCTGGAGGAGGCGATCTTCTACGGGATGCTGGAAGTGGTGGAGCGCGACTCTTTCCTCATGACTTGGTATGCTCGTCTGCCCCTGCCTCGCCTGGATCTACGTTCTGTTCAGGATCGGGAATTGAATTGGATGACGGAACGTTTGGAGACAGTGTCGGGCTATGAACTGTATTTGTATAAATCGACAATGGAGCACGGAATACCAAGCGTGTGGGCGCTCGCGAAGAATAAAAAAGAGCGGGGCGTGAACCTCATTTGCGCCGCGGGCGCCCATCCGGATCCGATCCGTGCGGCAAAGAGCGCGATCCACGAGCTGGCAGGCATGCTGCTCACGGTTAGCGAGAAATTCGAGGAAAACCGTGAGCAGTACGAACGGATGCTTCACGATCCGTACCAGGTTGTTCAGATGGAGGATCATTCCATGCTGTACGGGTTGAAACAGGCAGAGGAAAGGCTCGATTTTCTGCTGAACGACGATCGTCCGATGCAAACGTTCGAGGAAGCATTTGAACCGACGAGCTGGAACGCCGATCTGACTGATGATCTGAAGGCCATGCTGCTTGTTTTTCGCCAATTGAATCTCGAAGTGATCGTGGTCGACCAGACGACTCCGGAGACGCTTCGCAACGGACTGCATTGCGTGAAAGTACTCATTCCCGGCATGCTGCCGATGACGTTCGGGCAGCATCTCATCCGTTTGACGGGACTGGATAGAGTGCTCAGGATTCCTGCAGAGCTGTCTTATTCGCCGGAGCCTTTGTCACCCGAGCAGCTTAATCCATATCCGCACCCGTTCCCATAAATACGGATAAGGAACGGCACGGATTAAACCAGGGAGGAAAGCGATGAGTCTAATGAATCTGGACGTTTTTCTTCACCGTTTGCAATATGATCCGGATAAGGTCAAGCCCTTGGATTGGGAGACGGATTGGGAGTACGCGCCGCTTCCTTACAAGCTTTATCGTGACTTGCCGATGTTTCCACTATCTAGGGAAGTACCGATAACGCTCGAAGGAATGGATACACCCGATGTGCCTACCCTTCGCAATATTGGACATTTCCTCTACTATGTATACGGGCTTACGCAATTGACCCAATCCGTCATGGAACGGGATACGTCGGAAGAATCGGGAGGCGTCTTGCAGATGTGCCGGCGCTTCGTTCCTTCCGGAGGCGGGCTCTATCCGAGTGAACTGTATCTCTATCTTAAGCTTGGCGAGTTGCCTGCAGGCGTATATCATTACGATGCGGCGCATCATCGGTTGGCGTTGCTGCGCACAGGGAATTTCGATGACTATTTGACGAGGTCGCTCGGAAATCGATGCGACGCGATCGGCTGCTTCGGAGCCGCGTTCGTATCTACGGTATACTGGAAAAATTTTTATAAATACAATAATTTCGCCTACCGGCTTCAGGGACTGGATGCCGGTATTTTGATCGGACAGCTGCTCGAAATCGCGAAACGATTCGGATTTTCGTCTGGCGTGCATTTTCAATTTCTCGATCAAGCCATCAATCATCTGCTCGGACTATCAGAACAAGAGGAGAGCGTGTATGCGGTAATCCCGTTATCGGTGAACCCGGCGATCCGATGGATGGAAAGTGGGAACGAGGATATGGACATCGTGCCCGCCTCCGAGCTGTGCCGGGAGTTGTCGCCGGTTAATCATGATCACGATGTAAAGTCGCGGAGGAACGCGGATTATCCGATGCTGCTCCGGATGAGCGATGCGTCCCGATTTGATTCGGCGCGATTGTTTCAACAGATCTGGCAGGATGAGCAAGCAATTCCAAATCAAGCGCCCGCACTGCCTTTGCCGCCTGCAGACCGCTTATCATATGATTTGGCGGCGGTTTGTCGCAACCGTTTCTCACCTGAGACGGAATTTGTCTGGAAGCCGATCGGTATTTCGCGGCTTGCATCTCTGCTTCAGGAAGCGACGGCTTCCTTCACGTATCGCAACGACCTGGATGGCCCGCAGGAGAGGCCGGAACCCCGTGTATGTCTTTACGGCTGCTTCTACGGGGTCGAAGACGTTCCGGATGGCGCTTATCGGTACGATAGCGCCGCGCATGCGCTGCAGTCGGTTTGCCTTGGAGATCACCGGCAACGGATGCAGGAGGGAATGTCACTTCCCAATATCAATTTGTTTCAAGTACCGCTCAGCTTTCATGTGGCAGGGAAGAGGAGTTTCTTTCAATCGCAGCTCGGCAAGCGGGGATACCGCATACAGCAAATGGAGGCCGGGATGCTCGTGCACCGATTATTGCTGGCAGCATCCGCTCTCGGGATGGGAGGGCGTCCCCTTCTCGGGTTTGACGCCAATTCCAGCGATGCGCTTTACAGGACGGCTTCCCGAGATGAAACAGGACTGATTTTTATACCGGTCGGTCCCTACCGTCAACGATTGCGATTGGTGGGCAGCTTGAGCCGTTAAAAAAAATCATCGCTAATGACATTGACGCGAACGGTCATGTCCTCAGCGATGAAACCACCCTTTGAAGAAAGGGTGACTGGACTTCTCTTAGCAATGATAGTTATCCCACGGATGATGGCAATGCATGTGGGTATGATCCCATGGATGAAACCAATCATGATGGTGATCGAACTCGCAACAGTCCCACCCTGAATACAGATAAGGATGAAGGTGGTCATCCATATACGGATCCCATGGATGATGCATGCAGGGATGCATCATGGAAGAACAGTGTTCATGCTCCCAGGGGTGAACCATATCGGGGTGCTGCTCATGCTTCTGGGGCTGAAACTTCGCAGGTGAGTGCATATTCTCATAGGGATGAGCCATTACAGCTTGATGCTCGTTACCACAATAGTGACACATCCCGGGGTGGTATCCGTGATGATAAGGAATATGGCACCAAGGATAGTGTAACGTTTGATAACCGTCGTCGCGAGGTCTTATTTGATTATTCGATTGCTGCTCAAATGCTTGCTCGGACGGATTGGGCACGCCGGCCGGGTTCTGAACGTAAGGTTGATGGTATATCATAGTTTTCCTCCTAATCTTTTTGAGGGGCATTGCATCGTGAATCCTCTTCTGGCAAAGCTCGCTTGGAAGCTACCGCTAGGCATAATTCACAATATGCTGAGATTGGGGAAAGGGCACTCGCCCCTATAAAATGGGCAGCTACCCAAGAGGAGGGGAAGCAAGGAACGAAATTGGTGTCGAAGCGAAGACCGAGCGTGTGACGGTGATGATGAGGTTGTAGCAAATAAAATTGTGATACCTGATTCCCAAACTTTCTTAGATGAATCAGGTCATCAGATTATCTATCCGTATTCTGAATAAATGGATCAGTTTATTTTGTGTCCCCAAGTCCTTGTCATTTTTATTTGACAGGAACTTGGGGATATTTCTGAGTACCAATAATGATATGAGAGCCTGTTACCGCACCTTCTCGACATCAGAAGCTTTCACAAAGGCGAAGCGGTGATTGAAGAAGATGCGATAGAATGCCTCTTTGCCTTTAATGTGCTTATTCGTCGCATAAGGATCCTTCGTGAATACTGGGGCTTCGTAATAATCGCCATTGACCTTCTCGATGGCAACATACGATTGTCCCTGTGCAATTGTGTACTGCAGCGGTACGAGTTCGTTCGGCTTTACATCGGCAGGGTATGCTGCCGCTTCTGGATAGGCCGCACCATAAACCGGTATAGAAGCTGCGCCCGCTTTTGGAGTAATGAGCTCTCCTGAACCCGCTACCGCATTGCTTCCTGCCGGATTATAGAACCATGCCTTCTGTCCACCGTACCAGATTGCTGTCCAGTTCCCCAGCTCACCTGCGAGCGAGAAGGTTTGCCCTGTCGTAGCCTTAGCGCCTATGCTCAGTCCGTCTTTCTTGTTTTGAACGGCAAGGGCAGGGTCATCAATTAAATCCGCATCAAACTGAGGCTCCTTATGCAAATAAATGAAGTTCGTCGGCTGAAGCGGAGCATCCTGAACTTCAGGTAAATTACTCTTAAAATTAGGCTTGATTGTCACGATGTCCTTGAGACTACGCATGGTGCCAAGCGGTGCTCCAACCAGCTCCATATAATGCTCCCAATCCCAGAATGGACCGGGATCCTGATGCATTGCCGGTGTTCGCTTCGGAGTAAGCCCCGGAATTTCGTTGTGCCCAATGATATGCGCTCGATCCAGTGGAATATCATACTTCTCTCCCAAATACTTAACGAGTGCGGCAGAAGAACGATAAAGCCGTTCGGAGTACCAGGTTGCTCCTTCCATCGCATAGCCTTCATGCTCAATGCCGATGGAGTGCATATTGAAATAATAGTTGCCTGCATGCCATGGCACGTCTTTGTTGTTGACCATTTGTGTTACATCGCCATCAAATGAGCGAACAACATAGTGGGCGGCCACGCTCTTTTTCGGATTTGCGAAGATACCAATGGTGTCTCGATATGTTTCTTCCGTATCATGAATGACAATAAAACGGATATCTGGCCCGAATTTAGGACGGTCTGCAAGATCATAGTTGGAATAGTCTGACGGGTCATCCCCGTTCTGCTGATAGGCTGCTGGAATGGATCTGCAAGGAAGTAGGGAAGGGCAATCAGCGCTGCTTGATAGGGTTGAATGCAGTTGCAGGCTCTGCAAAGTGTCTGGGTTTGGCTTCACTTCCTTGGATGTGAGGCGCAGCGCCTGACCTTCCGGAGTTTGCCGTGCGATCCCTTGCTGTATCGTGTGGAACACTTGATCGGCGAAATCCTGTGCATAATACAATTCTTGAGAGCCGCTATATTTGGCAACAGCACCATACCAATCAGATTCTGTTACCGGCAGTTTGCCTGCAATGTCCTTCGCATATTTTGCCAGCAGCGCAGCTCCGCCTCGAATGTTCTCTACTGGATCCTTCTTCAGAAAGATTGGATTTACCTTCAGGAGTTGAGATGCTGCAGCAAGAGTATAATGGCTTGGATCATCAAGCGAATCCGATGTGCTGCCTTGGTCAGCGGTTGCATTCTGTTCCTCTGGCTGCTGCTTCGGCATCGGTATGTCGGTCAAATGCATAACGCCGAAGCCACCAGATGTGCTTGGTTCGCCATTATGATGCTCCCACCGTGTAAGATTGTAGGAGACGGACATCAGAATGTTCACAGGCACTCCAAATTCTTTCGCAGCAGATTCGAAGGCTTGTTGCAGCTGCTGCGAATTCGACTTGACTTGCTCTGCATAGACAGACGGTACACTGTTGTATGCAGCAGGCAACGCAGGCATAAATCCTGCGGCCGCCAATGAGGCGACAGTGAGTGTGAGCGATAGCTTTTTCCATTGGATTGTTTGAAGTCGTTTCAATTATTTCCCTCCCAAAATGATAATCACTAAGACAAGATGACACCGCTTTCAAAACACAATTGGCATCCACATTTGCGCTTCCTTCTTTATCACCACCATTCCATAATATGGGGATTGGTAACTATTATATTATCTTTCGATTAAAATTTTCAATATATTTTTAAAAGACGAAATATTTTTTCAAATAGAGTAGGACGATTCTCCTTTCTATCTTTCAGGTACCAAATACGAAAATGAGAGACGAACATTGGCAACAAATCGAAAAGAGGGTAGGTTCGTGCTAACAATTAGGGAAGGGGATGAGCTTTCATCGTGGACTACTAAATAATTGATCATTTCAACTAGGAAGTAACAGCAAATAAAAAAACTGCGATGCCAATGGCAAAGCAGTTTGTATGTCTATTTTTGGCATATATAAATACAACTAGGGTGTCTTCGACATCCATAATAGTATTGTAACTGACGACGAATTATAAGTCTATACTTTATACAAAATTTCCCGTAATTTATGGAGTGTCGATCAGAACAGTCCTGATCGGCATGAAAAGAATAGGGAGGTAACGGTAGATGAATAGCCATCAAATCAATGATTATGCGGTGTCACGTTTCGAAAGCATTCAGGTACTCGTCCATGGATTGCTGCAATCGATGGACAGTTCCGTCCAGAAACAGGATGCAGCTGTACGCCTGTATGGCGTATCTGCATTCGCTTCTATGCTTGCTAGAAAGAGAGGGCTGCAATCGGAACTCGCCGCAATCGCGGGTGTGCTTCACCATTATTATTTCTACAAAACCGGTGTCGAAGAATTCCCTGGCCCCAACAGCTTAGAGGCCGTGAGGCCAATGATCCGTGACCTTAAATTGTTCTCTCAAGAAGAGCAAGCAACCATCCTAAGTGCCATCTATTATCATGATGATCGACATCAACGTCATGGAGCATACGAAGAAGTCATAAAAGATGCGATTGTATTGCAAAAATACTTCCAAACCCCGAACAGCCAAGTTGATTCGAGAGATTCACACAGACTTCAGCAGGTATTAGGCGAATTGGCGATTCCATATTCCTACGAGACACCTCATAATAATACGAGCACGGAATTTCCTAAAACAAGCAATTTCACAGACAAACGTCAAATGCTGGCTGACATCGCTGAATCGCTCGCAGGACAGAACATTATTGGTGTGCCAGGAGATAAGTACTACAGAGAGATCTGCAAGTATTGGCCAGATACGAACATCTATCAAGACATCAGAGCTAGCTGGTGTGCTGCATTTGTATACTACTGTTGCAGACAAGCTGGATTCGCCTTGCCGATACGATATCCCAATGGCATTTATCGATTGGCTGGGGTAGGTGCATGGCTGGAGTGGTCTCAGCTGCCTGAGACCGGATTTTTCTACCGTGATGGACAAGAAGGATTCACACCGGAGCGAGGGGATATCGTCATCTATGAGAAGCTGTTGTCCGAAAAGCCGCACGATCATATTGGAGTCGTACTCGCTTGTGAAGAGAAGGCGATTGCAGTGGCTGAAGGGAACAGAGATAACCAGAATTACTCCTCTGTGTTCCGGAGAGACAGACATCATTGCATACTCGGATACATTCGGATCGACAATGACTATACGTTTCATTTTAAAGGCAGATTGAATTCATCATATTTTGAGTAATGAGTTTGCCAACCACGATTCTTTTTCGAAATAATAAACCTATCAACAAGGCCCATTCCGAGACGAAGGAGTTGGCTTCTTTTTTATATACGAGGTTTTGATAGTGAAAACAAAAAAATCTAACTATTGACAGTTGCAGTGTATTACGGTCATAATACACCCATGAAGTGTATGAACCACATAGTACACACACTTGGCGATAAATGCGAGGGGTGATCATGAGATGAATGAAGGGTGGACGAGTGTGGTCTTTAATAACCGTGACCCTGTCTATTTGCAAGTCGTAAGGCATTTCAAGGAGCGGATCGCAACAGGCCGATTAAAGGCAGGGCAGGTTATTCCTTCCCGCAGAGAGCTCGGAGCATTGCTCAAAATAAACCCAAATACGGCGCAAAAAGCCTACAAGGAAATGGAGGAGCAGCGGTTGATTATAACGGAAGGGAACTCACCGAGTCGGATTACGGAGGAAGCGGATATTCTGCGAGCAATTCGTTCGGAACTTATAGAAGATGCAGTAGAGGCTTTTGTCGTGTCAGTAGGGAGAATTGATGTGCCTGTCGATGAACTGTTGGATCTTGTCCGGGCGAAGTATGTAGAGGAACGTACGCGTACGAACCAAGCAGAAGGGGGGAACTCTGATGATTGAGATTGTCGATTTACATAAACGTTATCGTGGGCGCAAGGTGCTGAACGGTATATCCTTCACAGCCGAAAAAGGGCAGATTACATGCCTGATCGGAATCAATGGGGCCGGGAAATCCACGATTCTGAAATCAATTATGGGACTTACCCCGCCAAAGAGCGGCGCGATTCGCATTGATGGCAATTCTGTTGGGCCAGCGATATATGAGAAGGTAGCTTTTGTACCAGATCATGTGACAGTACCAATGGGAATGAAGCTGTCCGACGGGATGCAATTTATGAAAGATTTCTACCAGAATTGGAATGAGGCACGAGCGAAAGAATTATTGGATTTTTTCAAGTTGGATCGGTCGGAGCGCGTAGGTAATCTGTCTAAAGGGACAACTGCGAAATATAGTCTGCTGCTTGGTTTATCGCAAGATACGGATTATATCTTAATGGATGAACCATTCTCAGGCATTGATATGTTTAGCCGTGAGATCATTGCTGAAGTATTCTCGTCGGATCTTATCGAGGGCCGGGGCGTGCTGCTGACGACACATGAAATAGATGATTTGGAGCATTTAATCGATAAGGCGATTCTGCTTCAGAATGGGACGGTTCAGCTTGCGTTTGACTGCGAGGAAATGCGTACGACAGAAGGGAAATCCGTTACTGACGTGATGAGGGAGGTGTATATGGGATGAATCGCTATTTGAAATTGGTTCATATGGAAATCCATCGATTCCGATATATTTTGGCATCCTTAATGGTAGTGACGATGGTCTGTCAGTTCAGTTCATTCATTCTGACAATCAAGGATGGGTTATCGTTCAAAGCGGAAAATGGGATGGGTTATGAATATACAGGTATACCTGATATCCTTACCTTCCCCTGGGTTATCCTCAAAACAAAGGAATGGTTCATTCTTCCGATTTTGCTTAGCATAACAGTTCTGGCGCTGTATACGATCCTTATCTGGTATCGGGATTGGTTCGGGCGATCGACATTCATCTATCGGCTGCTGATACTTCCATCGAAGAGATGGATGCTATACGTATCGAAGCTTACAGCTATTATTATGTTTGTATTTAGTATGATTGCATTTCAATTGGTGCTGCTCGTCGGCGAGAATATGATCTTCAAGGCGATGGTTCCGGCAGAACTGCGGACGGATTCGACATTCGTCGAAGCGATTTCGATGAATGAAGTATTAAAAATGCTACTGCCCAAACAGTTTGAGCAATTTATATATTACTATGGTTTAGGCATCGTTGCTGTAATGGTTATCTTTACTGCGGTTCTACTCGAGCGAAGCTATCGGAGGATCGGTGTTCTATACGCGATTGCGTATTTCGCAGGTTGTGCGATCTTGACTGTGTATCCCGTGTTTTTCGTAGGCTTTGATCGCCTGAATGGGTATTTGTATCCTGATGAAATATACGGAATGCAGCTTGGTGTCTGCTTGCTCGTTGCGGTGATCTCCGGCTGTCTCGGATTCTGGCTCCTTCGCAAGAAGATCACGGTGTAAAGGAGGAATTACGATGAAACGTTATTTATTATCGATCATTCTCGGAGTTTGTACGTTAGGGATATTGTGTACCTATTATACTTACGGTGCGGCAGATCATCTGCCGGCATACAAGCTCGTAACGGTTCAAGGCGACCCGAAGGAAGGGGAGGGTATCGAGCTTTCCGCTATTTACAGAGGAATAGGATTGGAACCATTATCCATTAATATGGAAGGAAGCAGCTATCAGAGTCGGGAGACGTTTCGCGATAAGCTCTTCTACTTACGATCATGGAGAAATTTTTCGAAAGGCGTGGGGCAGCTCTTTCGGGATTATCGCCAATTTATGAGGGGCATGATTAATCCGTATGGATTTTATAAAGATAATGAATGGTTGATTTATGCTAAAAAAAATATAACATCAGGTCAGTCCTCAGAGAAGCAATTCCAGCTGCAAGTAGACCTGTTGAACAGGAATACGAATGAGGAGAAGCAGTATGTCACCGAAATTCCTACTGACAGCACAATTGATTATATCTATGTCTACGATGTACAACGCATCAATGATCAGCTACATGTACTAATTAAGCAGGGGAAGAAAGGGTATGCGTTGCTTCAATATTTTGACTATGTGTTGGACATGAAGAGCGGCGCACTTATTGAGGGTAAGCAAGTAACCCATTGGAAGAACAACGCAGATGTAAAAATTAAAACTGAGGTTCTGTCATTAAGTAATGACATTGCTCCGAATGAATATATGGTCTTTCAAGTTCAAGAAAGTAAGGTCACAAAGGGAAAAGATTATTCGTTCTATTACGTTCCCATTTCCGTTCATCTCTATGTTTATTCTTATCGAACAGGCAAGCTGTCTGCCTTGCCAAAGCAGCCAGTCCCAAAGCAGCCAATCCCAAAGCAGAAAATTGATACTAACCCGTCCTATTATCTAGAGAGCAATTCGTTGGTCTACGCAAATTTCGATCAAAATGCAATTAAGTTATCACGCTATAACTTAGACACAGGTCTTGAAGAGAGAGATTATGTTAAGATCGAAACTTCGGAGCTTGGCATTGATAAGATCCAATCATTTGTTCTCACTCACAATCGTGTCAATATCTTGAGTAAGAAAGGCTCAACAAATCTCGTAGTGATTTTGGATACATCCGATGGAAAAACACGCTACGTGGGCCAAATAGCCTACGAAGGACCTGAATCTGAACGTGATAAAGAGATGGATTTTTTGTGGATATATAACCTGAACACCCTAGAGACAGCTTCTTAGAAAAGAGGTACAGCCCGATGAATCGAACGGTGAGCTTTGGGCATAAAGTGCAGGTTTTAAGAGGGGTGGAGACGCACGGGTATCAAGCAGCGCATTATCTGCTGCAAGAGGAAGAACTTGCTTGGGATGCGGCCAAAGCAGCCCTGCTGGAGTTGAGCTCAAATGATGATTTTTTCGCTGAAGAATCTTCATTGCAACGAGCAAGACTCTGCAGAGCTGTTATACGTCATGCACTGCTTTTGAAACAAAAGTGTCTGAGAAGAGAACACAGCATTATTAGCTGAATTAGATAGTTTTTATCCCTTGATCATCAGGGTTTAAAATGCTTCGCTTAAAGAAGTTAAAGATGACTACGAAAGTCTATAGTTCCCGCCTGTCTGAGGATAGGCGGATTTTTAATTTTGGGACTTCTACTTTTTCGTTCCTCAGCTGACGTTTCCCAGTGGCTGCCATTCACTCTTGAAACGGTAGTCTTCTTTCTTTTACAATCGGGATTATAATCTTTTGCTTTCATCACGTATGAACATATTCGAGCAGGGGATGAACAATAATTTCATGTTATGAAGTTAAGTCTCATTTGAAGTAACCTTTTGGCTGTTACATGGCACTAGTGTATAGATGGATAGATAGAAAGGAGTTGGGGGCGTGCACCATTGGATAGAGGCAGCGAAGCAAGGAGACCGCGAAGCGTTCGATCCCATCGTCCGACAGTTCACTTCAATGGCTTATGCTGTAGCCTATGAACGGCTGCAAGATGTTCAGTTGGCGGAAGATGCCGTGCAGGAAGCATTCGCGGAAGCATTCATTAACCTCGATAAGCTGCAAGAAACCGAAGCATTCCCGGGTTGGTTCAAGGTGATTGTCGTTCGCCAAGCGAACCGCATTCTCCGGCGCAAACGTCATCCGTCTGTCCCGTTGGATGATATGATCGGCTTAGCCGAAAGCGGGAAGAGCATCCCCGACATTGTCGAGCAAAAAGAACTGAGACTGCTGCTTCATGAATCCGTATCGTCATTGTCATCGAATATGCGTGTGGCTGTACAGTTGTTTTATTTTTACGGCTATTCATTGCAGGAAATCTCTGCGTACTTAGGCACTTCCATCCCTGTATTGAAAAAACGGCTATTCGACGCGCGACGCAAACTGAAAGGAATCCTGCCTGTTGCTGATTTTGCTCATGTATGCAACAGCTTATATGAAGGGGGAAAACATATGCTGCATATTGTAAATGGAGATCACGTAGCGAGCACTTTGCGTAAGGTTTTAAATGAAGGGGATATTCTCGTGTGGAGGGAAGTGTACCCGGAAGGGCCGAACTTCGCCAATCCCACAGAAGCCTCCAATCGGCAGGTACGGGCTCAATACTTGGAGCAGGCGCTCGGCATTCCCGCAGCAGAATTCACACGTCTCTCTGGCGAACAAGAACAGCAGATCACTCGCTTTTCCGAATATGAAGAGGTGGTATTATGGTTCGAGCATGATTTATTCGACCAGACAATGCTCTGCTACTTGCTCCATTGGTTTGCACAGCGGCCGCTTGGACATACGAAACTAAGTTTGCTATGCGTTGGGTCATTCCCAGGCATTGAATTATTCCGTGGGCTCGGCCAATTGAATGAAGAGCAGCTGGCGTCACTATCAGGGACGTGGCAAACTGTCGGTCGTGAACAGCTCGATCTAGGGTCAGCATTATGGGAGGCTTATACGTCTCCTGATCCTAGCAAGCTCGAACAGCTTCTGCGAGAGGATACGTCGGCATTGCCCTATGCGAATGCAGCATTCCAGCAGCATCTTGCCCTTTTCCCATCTGTCCACAATGGGCTCGGCATTGTCGAGCAATTCACATTGGAGCAGATTGATTGTGGCATTGCTTCTCCGTATGAATTATTTAAGCATGTCTGCAATAGGCTGCATGAACTTGGAATGGGGGATTTGCAATACTGGCATGTGTTGGACAAGCTGACTAGCGGTACCCATCCGCTTCTGCATGTTGAGGGAGTAGAGACCTTCCCGAATTTCCAAGGCACACCGCCTTCATTCCGTGAATGTACGGTGTCGTTAACGAAAGAGGGGCAACAAGTTCTTGAAGGTCAAGCAGACCGGGTAGCTCTGAACGGCATCGATACGTGGCTTGGTGGTGTTCACCTGACAGGGCAATCTGTACCGTGGCGCTGGGACACAGTAGCGAAAACACTCATCAACGATAACCAAGGAGCGTAGCAAAGCGGAACAAATTCATCGTAGGGTGACCAATTTCCTGCTTTGAACAACTGAACTCGAAAAATTATGCCTTTCACAGCAAAAACGGCCGAGCAGTCGATATTGACGCTCGGCCGTTTTATTATTTCACCACATTCTTTTCTAAATAGTTGTTTAGCATCTCTTCGTCGATGAGGGAATTATCGATGATGTGGTTTCGTCATAAGACCGAAATCCACAAACCAATTAACAACAATAGGTATAGGCACACAGGGTTACACATTGTATATAGTATATATATACACTAAATACTCTATTGACACTTAATGCAAAAGTGTATATATTGTATATGTACACTATATGGATATAAACAGTAATGAGGTGATACAAGCTGAAAATCATTATTTCCAACGCCTCGAGCGATCCGATATACATGCAAATATTGAACCAAATCAGACAGAGCATTCTGAGCGGGGAATTGCGTGCAGGTGACAGCCTTCCTTCCATTCGGCAGCTGGCTAAGGATTTGCAGGTTAGTGTCATCACGACCAAGCGTGTGTATGAAGAGCTGGAGAAAGAGCAATTGATCGACTCCGTGGTAGGGAAGGGATCGTTCGTATCAGGGGCCAATAAAGACTTCATTCGGGAGCAGCGTATGAAACAATTAGAAGAAAAAATGATAGAGATCATTCGGGAAAGTAAGGAATTAAGCATGAGTCAACAAGATGTGATCGATCATATGAAGCTATTGTTCGAGGAGGAGCACACACCATGAATGTAATCGAGATACGTAATTTAACGAAAACATATCCTGAATTTACAGTTGATCAGGTATCTTTGGATGTGAAGCAGGGCTACATCACTGGGCTTATTGGTCCGAATGGCGTTGGGAAGAGCACCTTAATCAAAATGATAGTTGGCATGATTCGCCCTGACTCTGGGAGCGTAAAGATACTAGGCTGCGATATGCCTGCACAAGAAGTGGACATCAAGCAGCGCATCGGCATCGTGTCGGATGATTGCTTCTATTATGATCACCTTACGATTCGTGACATGAAGAAGTTGATCGCGCCTTTCTATCAAAAGTGGAATGAGCAGAAATTTAACAACTATCTGGAACAGTTCGAACTATCCCCGAATAAGAAGATTGAACAATTATCCAAGGGGATGAAAGTGAAGTTTGCCCTTGCCGTTGCTTTTTCACATGAGGCAGAGCTCCTCATCATGGATGAGCCAACCTCCGGGCTTGATCCTGTGTTTAGAAGGGAAATGCTCGATATTCTTGCGGACATGATGCAGAACGAGCGAAATTCGATTATTTTCTCAACTCATATCACGACAGACTTGGATCGCATTGCCGACTACATTGTTTTCATCAATCGCGGAAAGCTCGTATTCAATGAAGCGAAAGATGATGTACTCGATAGATATGTAATCGTGAAAGGTGACTCCCAACTACTAGATTCCGATGTTCGCAAAAAATTTGTCGGGATTCGGGAGACAGCCGTTGGTTTTGAGGGCTTAGTAGATAATCGGCAGGAGGCCGAGCATTTATTCGGAAATTATGCGGTTCTCAACAAACCATCATTAGAAGACATCGTGTATTTCACAACCAAGGGAGGACGCGTACTTGCTTAACTTGCTTCGAAAAGAATTCATCGCTTTGAAAAGCTCGCTGTGGACACCTCTCATGTATTTTGTTGTATTCAGTGTTGTTTTTATACCAAGGCATTCATCCTCTGTTCACCTTGTGGGTATTTATACGGCTTTCGCTACGCTTAGTCACGCTACGCTGATCGATATAAAGAATCATAACCACAATTTTCTGGTCACGCTGCCGATTAGCCGTAAAAATATTGTAAAAGCGAAATACATAACGGGCATTATTATTAGCCTTGTCAGTGTCCTAGCATCTTATGGCATTCACTTGTTCGTTACAACTGCATTCCCGGCATTTAACAAGCCAGTATTAACGGTCATGGATATACTAGGACCAGCATCCATCACGCTAGCCCTGGCTTCCATTTATTTGCCGCTGTTTTATACGCTTAGTAAGAAAGGAACGTCTATTATTCAAGGGGTGTTCACATTAATCCTAATTGCACTGGCACAGCCTACGGCAATATTTATGCAAATGATCAACGAGCACGGATTACATAGTGACCCAATCTTGTATTTGATCCTGATCGGCATCTTATTGCTGTTCATTGCTTCCTACTTTATAGCTGCAGCTCTGTTTACGAAAAAGGAATTATAAGAGTTCGTAACTGTTGCATGATCAAAAGATATACGAAAAAGGGAGATAGGACAGGATGCATACTCAAAAAGGTCGTTCTAGTCGAATAAAAGGCTGGGTAATGCCCCTTGTGGGATTTCTTGTTGCGCAACTCTATTTTATTGCCTGTGATCGATTTTCATGGAACCCGAACAGAGAAATCAATCCAGGAACGATTATGGGTAGAATTTTGAACTCTAAACTTTTTACAGAATGGTTCACTCCGTATAACTTACCGATAAATAATGTCATTACTGCATTTTTAATCGTAACCTTACTGCTGCCCGCGCTAATAGGCGCGATAAAGAGTATTTTTTTCAGAAAATAAATCGACTTATGTTAGGAATGAAAGGAATGTGATGTAATGATAAAGAAAGAAAATCAGAATATGAAATGGATAGGTTTATTGTTCGCAGGATGGTTTACAGTAAGTGCTGCCCTGTTTTTAGCCGGCCTTTCCGGTGATGTTTCAGAGCATTTGTTTGGCTCATCAAGGCATGTTCGGAACCTAATTCAGAGTCTTGTGATGAGCGGCCTGGTTGTTCCTATTATTTTGTATTTATATCAGCGTCTCTATCGGATGACTGGTATAAAACCGAAGACACCAGTATATTCCTGGAAAAGGGGGTATCACTTTTTTACTGGAGTTCTATTGGCAAGTGGACTGGCTGTATTGGGCTTCGTTATAGCAAGTGTTCAAGGTTGGATTGTCATTGAAAAATGGCATGCCCCCGATCAGTGGTTTGCTGCGCTGCTTATCAATGTATTGTTTGCCGTGTTTTTTGAAGCGTTGCCGGAGGAACTAGGGTTAAGAGGGCTGCTGTATGATGTGCTACGTCATCGATTCCCAGCTTGGTTATCCGTATTCATTCAAACCATACTATTTGTATGCGTCACGACAGCGGTTGCCCTATTTCAAGCATTCGTTGGACAGACACCCGGATTAACGCTTAATATCTTTTATATCGTAGTCATTTTTTGTTTTGGAATAGGCTTGCAGTTACTCCGTTTATGGACCGGAAGTCTTTGGGCGTCGATCGGTTTTCACCTTACCTACTTAGAAATTATGCGGTTTGTCGCTCTTCCACATGGCTATGGCGGTGGTGTACCCCCAATTATAAGCTACCAAGAATCAGCGCCCTTACTCGGCTACTTAATCTCTATTAGTATGATTCAAATCGGGGGCATTATCGTATCGCTTGTTATACTAAGTACGATTCGTATCATACGGAAAAAGCATGCCACTCGAACTGGAGAACTGAACAAATGAAATTTATGATATGTATAGACCTGATCCGCTTACATGGTTAATTAGTATTAAAATCGAACGGTTAGATTGCATAAAAAAATCAGTACAGTTGAAGAGAGCGACCTACGCTCTCTTCATTTCTTTCTGGGGCTCACATTCCTTATTTTCCATGGAGAAAGAACCGATTCCCTTGCAAATTCAAATCGAATGGCTATGCTCTTTTCCGACATATTCTTCTGTTTCATGAAAACAGGTAGTTCTAACACTGTAGTTAATCGATGCCTGTTGTCTGGATCGGGAATTTCTTTTCTTTTTATCATCCGATATGTCGTTCCGTTCTCCATCTGCTTAAGAAAGTAGTTTACCGTTTCAGAATGTGCACCTTCAGACACTGCTATAAGTAAATTATTATCTCGCTGAGACAATGCTCCAATAAATAGCTCCGAGAGCATCTCGGGCGTCAAGCTTCGTAAAAACGCCTCTCTTTTTCCAGCTGCCGTGTAAACCATCACCTGATGCAATAAGTCTGGATGAGTGGATCGATGCGTACTGCTGTCTAAATAGTGTACGCAGAAGTGTCCTGAAAATCCATTGTCCGGAATCCCATCGCCGCCATGAGGCATTCCGTTCATAGAAGCAGCGATTTTTCTATTGTCATCAGTAACGACGATTATCGCTTTCCGATTCCAGCTCCAATGATTATCATACATCTGCTTCATCATCTTCGTATCCTCTTTGGTTAGCGGCTGCACATCGGCATGCCTGCTTCCCGCACGACGCTGAACACGGAATTTCAACCCTTTCTCCAAATCAATAATTGAGAAAGTACTTTTTCTAGGAAGCAAGGCTTTCGCTTCACTCCAAGGAACAATCGTCCCATAATGATGTTTTCTTAGAAAATTTGCATGTACCAGTAACTGCTTGGTCGCTTTAGGTGTAAGGATAAGACGTGTTGATTCAGCCTCGTTCCATAAGGAACCGGATTGATCCATACGGAAATTCTTAGTTCCATTATTTTTTGTAATCGTTACATAAATGTCGGAGAGTACAGGGCGATATTCTATTTGTTCTTCCTTGCTATCCTGATATAAACGAATGGCTTCCTTATTTTTCAAAACTATTTTATGTTCATATGTTGCGGAGGGGCTTGTCCGTACACTTATGTTCATTTCAGCAGATGGCGCCTTGTAGTCAGCATGGACAATCATGCTGCTATCAGAAAAATAGGTGAGGAGGAGAAGAAATATCATGGAGCGGGTCACGAATAAGATCATTTTCAAGCCTCCAAATAACTGTTGTTTGTTAAAATCAATATTTCTGGGCTTCGACCTGAACACCTAGAAATTGGATGACGCATGTGTAGAATTCATCTTATGTACGATTTTTATTCAGCATCCTCTATATATGCAGTGGCACGTCGTGTACCGAAGGTTAAAAGTCGTATGCTTATCGTTGGGACAGAAAACGACTTTTTCTTTCTTCCAATTTTATAGGTGATAAACCAACGGGATAAAAAGGGGAGTCTGCTGAAAAAGATTCAGCAGACTCCCCATGTTCCACAATTTATGTTTTACTTGCGTAAATAGTTCCGGTATTGACGCATTCGATTTCTTTTCGAATTGCCGACAATAGTTGCTCCGGATGAGAGTGCAAGAAAAAGTGCCCTCCCGGGAGCAGCTTGCTTGAAAAATCGGAATTGGTCAAGCTGCGCCAAGATGTCAGCGATTGTTCGGACAGAAATTCGTCGTCTTGTCCCCCTAATGCAACGATGGGACAAGGTACGGTGCCTTGTGTATACTCATAAGTTTCGCAGACCGTAAAGTCGGCTCTCAGAGAAGGAGACAGAAGTTCCAGCAATTCCTCGTCATCAATTAGCTCTTCTGGAATTCCCCCGTTCAGCCGAAGTCTTTTTCTGAATTCTTCCTCGGGCAAATTATGAATGGGCGATACCGGACTTTGTACAAACGGAGCATTCAATCCCGCGACAATAAGCTTTAGCGGAGGACGATTCAAGCTCCTCGATAATAAGATCGACAATTCATAGGCCAATAAGGCTCCCATACTGTAACCAAACAGAATATACGGCTTGTCCAATAAGGGCCTCATCGCATGTGCGACTGCTTCCAGCAGCGCTGACATGCTTGTGTAGGCAGGTTCGCGCAATCGCGCGCCTCTGCCTGGATATTGAACTGCGCAAACCTCCGCGAACGCTGGCAAATAGTCATGCCATGCGCGGAAAATAGATGCGTTCCCTCCCGCATAAGGCAAACAAAACAGCCGTATTGCGTCTTTCTGATTTACCTTATTGCGAACGAACCATTTGCTGCTTGTATCAAGACCGCTCACATCGTTCATCTTCCGTCCGTTAACAGAGGTATGGGATTTTGATTGCTGGCATAATCCGATCATGATTCGAAGCTCTTCTTCGAACCTTTGAGCCAAATTTTCGATCGTTTGCTTACGATGCACATTTTCGCTGTATGACAAACTTATGTGCAGACGGCCTGACGTCACCATTGCCGCCGCGTCGACATAATGGGCCCGTTCGGAATCAGGCGCAAGATCCTGTCCTGCCGTATCCGCAACCAGCGTGAATAAAGCTTCCTTTTCCTTACTCCATTGAGCATTGAATTGCCCCAAGTAATTAAAGCTCATCATTGGTCGTGGAAGATTGCGAAGCTGATTCGCAATATCGTCATCTTCGGTCATATAACGCAGTAAGCCATAACCGATTCCGCGATTTGGAATACGGTTCAGTCGCTCTTTTACCCCCTGGATGTCCGCGTATATATCCGCGCTATCTGTCACTTCGAGCATGACTGGATACATGTTCGTAAACCATCCTACTGTACGCGAGATATCAAGGTCAGTGAATAATTCTTCTCTGCCGTGCCCCTCCATATGGACATACAATTTCCTTTCTCCCGACCATCCAGAGACAGCGCGGCCGAGTGCGGCCAACAGAATAGCGTCAATTTGCGCGCCGAATGCTGATGGAGCCTCCTGCAGCAGAATCCGCGTTTCTTCAGAAGACAAATTCGATTCCGCAACTGCCAAAGAGGCCGTCGTATTGGCTCCGTCTGGGAAGTCGAGCGGAATTAGGGGAGGGGGAGGACTGACTTGATGTAACCAGTATTCCAGCTCTGCCCGCAGTTGATCCGTGGCGGAGTAGGCAGCAAGGCTGTGCGCCCAATCGCGATATGAAGCAGTTTTCGACGGTAAGCATATGGCTTCACGGTCTACTAATTGCTGACAAGCCGTGCTTAGATCATCCAGCAAAATGCGCCATGAAACACCATCTATCGCCAAATGATGAATTACCAATGCCAGCTTATCTGCCTGTGCGGCGCCATAGTCAAAATAGATGGATCGCAGCAGCATGCCTTCGCTTAAGTCGAAGCCGTTTTGAGTCTCTGTGATCGCGGCCGCAAAAGCATCTGCCTGCAGGTTTGCAGGCTGATCGCGAAGATCAATGCGCTTCAGAGGCGATTCGTCCGTATAAGCGGCATATGCCTGTTCCCAACCTGATCGGCCCATCGTAAATTGGAGACGCAGCGCATCATGATGTGCCACGAGATGGGCAATCGCTCTCTGCAGGATTTCATAGCTTATTTGGGAATTCACGGACAAAATCATGGACTGATTGAAATGCTCGGGAACGGACATCTCCTCGAATAACCAGCGCTGAATCGGTGTAAGCGGCAGCGAGCCTGTCACTTCTTGCTGCCCGATTTCACTTGGCTCGGGCGGCTTCAGAGCTTCTAACACGGGAGCCAGCTCCGCGATCGATTGATATTGAAACAGATATTTCGGCTTCATTTCCAGACCCAATTGACGTACTTTGCTTGTAATTTGAGTGCTTAAAATCGAGTCGCCGCCTAAGCTGAAATAATTATCATGGATGCTGACGAGTTCAATGCCGAGCACCTGCGACCAAATGTCAGCCAACTTCTTTTCGGTTGGCGTTCGGGGAGGCACATATTCTTCCTCCTTGTCCGTAAAATTCGGCGACGGCAATGCATTGCGATCCACTTTACCATTAGGCGTCAATGGGAGAGCCTCCATAACGACGAAGGCGGCAGGAACCATATAATTCGGAAGCCGGGCCTGCACATGCAGCCGAAGCTCGCTTATATCCAATCCGTGAGTGATATCGGCTGGGATCACGTATGCAACCAGCCGCTTGTCTTCCGGCCCAGGCTCCTTTACGGAAACGATCGCCTGCTCAACAGCCGGATGTAGCGTAAGCGCCGCCTCGATTTCGCCGGGTTCAATGCGATATCCCCTTACTTTTATCTGATCGTCGGCACGCCCCATAAATTCAATGGATCCGTCCGGTAAATAACGAGCAAGATCGCCGGTTCGATACAATCGTTCCCCTGGAAGGGAAGGAACGTACCCGAACCGCTCAGCTGTAAGCTCGGGCCTTCTCAGATAACCGCGAGCCAGGCCGTGGCCTGCAATGTATAATTCGCCAACAACGCCGACAGGAACGGGATGGCGATGCCGATCCAGCAAATAAATTCTCATATTGGCGATCGGTCTTCCAATCGTCGGTGCTGTAAGCTCCGCGGAGGATCGTGATTTCACAGGCACGCGGCATGCCGTGGAGACTACTGTTCCTTCGCTCGGCCCGTAATGATTGAACAGGGCAAACGGCAACGTCTCCGGCGGAAAATAACGTAGTCTGTCACCCCCGGTAAGCATGCACCTCAGCGAGCACTCGTCAGGCCAGGTCAGAGAGAGAACCGCCTCAGCCAGCGGCGTGGGCAAAAAGCTAACGGTAATGCGCTCATTCACGAGCCAATCCCGCAGGCGATCCGGATCCAAGCGGGTATCCTCGTCTGGAATATGAATTGAGGCGCCGCTGGCCAAATAAGGCCACAGCTCCCAGACGGAAGCGTCAAAAGCGGGGCCTGCCAGCCATGTCGCCCGATCGCAGTTGGATATGCGATACGCATTCTGATGCCAGGACACTAAATTGAGCAAGCTATGATGCTCGATTTCGACTCCCTTCGGGCGGCCCGTCGAACCGGAAGTGTAGACGACATAGGCTAAATTGCTGGGCGCAGCGCCGCTGTCGGGAGCCGATTCATCGCCATCTTGCGGATTGGCGCCGATTCCGTCCAACGGAAGAACGGTCAAATTCGTGTGCCGAACCCGCTCTGCATGCCGCTTTTGGGTCAGCAGTACATGAATTTGGGCATCTTCGATCATATAAGCGATCCGTTCGTCTGGATACGCCGGATCGATCGGTATATAAGCCCCGCCGGATTTTAATATGGCGAGCAATCCTATAATTTGCTCGGCTGAACGGTCAGCTAGCAAGCCTACCAGTACTTCTGGACCAATACCGAGCCGCTGTAGATGGCGGGCCATCCGATTCGCGCGAATGTTGACCTCCCGATAGGTGAACTTCTCGAACCCGAATGTCACCGCAATTGCATCTGGGAATAAGGAAGCTTGTTTCTCTACAATTTCATGGATGCACATATTGCCTAAATTTGCGGCTTCTGTCCGATTCCATGCTGATAGCAAAAGCTGCCGCTCGCATTCGCCCATAATCTCCAGACTGCTCAAGGACAAGTCGGGATTGAGCACGATGCTTTCCAATAGATGTTGGAGATGCTCCAGCATCCTCTCCACGGTCTGTGAATCGAAAAGATCCGTGTTGTACTCCAGCTCGGCAATGATTCCGTGATCCCTGACATGGCTCATCACCAGGGACAAGTCATATTTTGACGTCTTGTTGACAATCGGAAATAGCTTTACCTGTAGACCGTCCGATTGCACCATATGCTGAAACGAATCGTCATTCATCGCGAAGGAGACTTGAAATAACGGACTATGGCTCGTTACGCGCTCAGGTTGCAGTGCCTGCACCAGTTGATCGAACGGAAGATCCTGATGCTCATATGCGTTAAGGACCTGTTTCTTGGTTTGCTGCATCAGCTCGCGGAACGTCGGGTTAGTGGACAGATCGCTTCTGATCACGAGCGTATTTACAAAAAAGCCAATCAATCCTTCTATTTCCGACATTCCGCGATTGGCTATCGGAGTGCCAATGCAAAAGTCATGCTGTCCCGAATAGCGATGCAGCAAAGCTTGAAAAGCTGCCAGCAAGGTCATGAACAATGTCGAGCCTTCTCGGCGGCTCAATTGCAGGAGCGGTTGCACTACGGCTTCCGGTATGCACAATTGAGCGGCATCGCCCCGGAAAGTTTGCGTAGCGGATCGGGGACGATCCGTGGGCAGCTCTAATGCCGAAGGAGCATGATGCAGGGTGTCCAGCCAATATTGCAGTTGCTTATCCAATTCTTCTTCCGACAACCATTTGCGCTGCCAGATCGCATAATCCGCATACTGGAAGGGGAGCTCGGGCAGGGGAGACGGCTTTCCCTGTGAATAACAGGAATAGAGCGTAAGCAGCTCCTGTTGAAATACGCCCAGAGACCAACCATCAAACACGATATGATGGAAGGCAAACAGGAGAAAATTCTCCTGTTTGCCGGTTTTGATGAGCAAGCTCCGGCACGGATGCCCATGCTCCAAGTCGAACGGCTTGGCTGCCTCTTCATCGATGATGCGGCGAGCTTCCAGGTATTTGTCCTCGACGCGTTCATCTGCGAACAAATCGATTTCTTTCATTGGTTGAACGGTGTCGATCGGCTCAATGATTTGTACTGGCGCATCTTCTATTGTTGAAAAACGCGTTCTCAATGATTCGTGGCGGCGGATGACTTCGATCCACGCCCGCTGTATGGCCGTTATGTCCAACTCCCCGATAAATTCGAACGCTAACGGAATATGATAATGATTCATGCCCGGTTCAAGCTGATGAAGCAGCCATAATCGTTGTTGAGCAAATGACATAACGGATCCCGCCAGCTTCCTTGACTGGGGCTTTATGGGCGGTTTGCGAGGTGCCTTGTCCTTGGTAAGCCGGGCTGCCAACATTCTTTGCTGCTCAGGAGTTAACGAGGCCAAACGATCCCGCAAATCCGTCATACCCATGCATCCTCCTTATGGGGAAGTTCGCGCATAACAGCTTCTCGTTCTTCTTCTGGCAATTTTTCCAGCTCGGTCAGCAGTTCGGACAGGAGAACGGGATCCATTTCTGTTTCCGATTCCATTTCCGTCATTCCCATGTCTTCAAGCTTGGCGGTTAAAGCCGCAACAGTCGGCGCATCGAACAGGGCATGTAAAGGGAGCTCTGCTTGGAACGCTTCCCGAATGCGGGAGAGAAGCCGGGTAGCGAGCAAAGAATGGCCTCCAAGCTCGAAAAAGTTATCCTCCACGCCCACTTCTTTTACTCCGAGAACATCTTCCCAGATGGCGGCCATTTTCATTTCGGCCGGATTGCGCGGCGCCACATAGGTCGGCTGCAGATCCGTTCTTTCGTAACCAGGCTTCGGAAGCGAATCGCGATCGATTTTCCCGTTATTCGTAAGAGGCATCGATTGCAGCCACATAAAGAGGGAAGGGATCATGTAATCTGGAAGCCTGCTTTCGAGATGCGCTCGCAGCACCGGCATAATATCGCCCGATTGATCCGTTTCCACGTAGGCAATCAGACGCTTGTCTCCATGTGGATCAACGTCCGCAATAACGAGAGCTTCCCTTACAGACGGATGTTCCTTCAGCGCAGCCTCGATTTCCCCCAATTCGATGCGATATCCCCGTATTTTCACCTGATGATCCGCACGTCCTACATATTCGAGTTCGCCGTTATGCCGAATGCGGGCCAGGTCGCCGCTTTTGTACATGCGTGCATCGGGATCATTAGCGAACGGATCGAGCACGAAGCGCTCGCTATTTAATTCGGCCCGGTTCAAGTACCCTTTAGCGACTCCGGGGCCTCCTACGTACATTTCGCCAGTCACACCAGGAGGAACGGGCTGCATATGACGGTTAAGGACATACACCTTCGTGTCCGGAAATGGAATTCCGATCAAGCTTCCCGTGTCCTGCCCGATATCCTCAGCGGTTATTCGGCGGTAAGTAGAAACTACCGTCGTTTCCGTGATTCCGTACATATTGATAAATTGAGGTGAACGATCACCGTGTCGATCGATCCAAGGCTTTAATGACTGAAAATCCAGCGTCTCTCCGCCAAAATTAATATAACGCAGGCTTAATTTTGACGAGTCTTGTGATTCCTCATATTGAGCCAATGGCCGAAATGCCGACGGCGTCTGGTTGAGGACGGTAACCTTGTGCTGCTCCAGCAAGTGATACAGGTTCTCCGGTGAACGACTCGTCAGATGGGGCACGACCACCAACCGTCCGCCATAGAACCAGGCGCCCCACATTTCCCATACGGAAAAGTCGAAGGAATAGGAGTGAAACAGAGCCCAGACATCGTCTTCATGAAAACCGAAAATGGATTCGGTAGACGTAAACAGCCGGACGACATTCTCATGCGAGATCATTACGCCCTTCGGCTTCCCGGTGGAACCGGAGGTGTAAATCACGTAAGCAAGATTGGTGGAAGTCAGCTCCACGTTCAAATCTTCGCCGGCTAGCTTCTCTATCGTATCTCGCTCTTCATCCAGGCACACCGTTGCGAGCTCATGCTGCGGCAAGGAGCGCAAGAGATGAGACTGGGTAAGAAGTATGGCCGGATCCGCGTCTTCCATCACATAACGGATGCGTTCCGCAGGGTATGCGGGGTCAATCGGAACATAAGCAGCGCCCGCTTTGAGCACGCCGAGGATGCCGACGAGCATGTCCAGGGAACGCTCGACCAATATTGCTGCCAGCACGCCGGGCCCTGCCCCCAATGTAAGCAAATATCGCGCAAGACGATTGGCTCGCTCATTTAGTTCACTGTAGGTCAGTTGTTGTTGATCATATACAGCGGCAACGGCATCGGGCTTGTGCCGGGCCTGCTCCTCAAATACTTCATGAAGACAGCGATGATCGCGCAGGAGATTCGCTGGCTCTCCAGCAAAAAGCAACCGTTCCCGGTCTGCATCGTTAAGGAGAGGAAGCAAAGCGATTGGCAACTTTTCGGCAGACGGTTCAATAATGGCCTGCAATATACTTTCGTAATAGGTTAAAAATCGTTCGATCGTATCTTTCCGGAACAGATTTGAATTATAAGTCAGATCCAAAACAATATTTCGGTTGAATTCCATAACATTGAAACTGAGTTCATATTTCGTTGCTGTAATCGGAGTAGGGATGGTATCGACTTCAATATTGCCAGCATCCAAGATATTGACTCTTCGCTCATAGTTAAAAACGACTTCAAGTGGCGATAGACGATGAGAGGCATCGGGATTTCGAAATACGCTGCTGAATGAAAACTCGCCGTGCTCCTGGGCCTCCAAAACAGAAGTCTTCACCTGGCTTAGCAAACGCGTAAACTCCGCGTGCTCATCCATTTCGATGGATATCGGCAATAATGTGATCGCATACCCAACATAGCTCGAACCACCAGGCAGAGAGCGCTGGGCAAAAGGCACCCCGATGGTCAGATCCGTCTGATGCGTCAAACGATTGAGAAGCAGGGCATAGGCGCTTAAAAACGTAACGAAAGGAGTGACCTTGTTGCGCTGCGAAAAACGGTTCACTTGATCGGCAAGCGTAGGATCGACCATATGCCGAACAATGTCGCCATTATAGGTTTTTTTGTGCGGACGCCTCATATCGAGCGGCAAATCCAGGGTCGTATTGCTGCCTGTTTTGTTCAACCAATACAGGTTATTGGCTTGACGCTCCTCACTGGATTCCAGCTCCGCCTTCCAGTCCATGTAGCTTCTTAATTGCAAAGGCTCCGGCAAAAGAATGGGCTTGCCTTTCAACAATGAGGAATAGGCGGCGAACATTTCTTCAAGAATAATTCCAATAGCGTATCCGTCTACGAGAACGTGACTTGCAGTAAATACGAGATAATGCCTGTCGGTCGTTAATTTGAGCAGCGTGCAGCGATATAAGCTCCCTGATGCAAGAGGGCGCTCCGTCTCATCGCGAATCCAATCGATTGCAGCAGATTCCGGACTCGAATCCGTTGCGGAGCTCAAAGCCAGCACCGGCATATCGATGCGAACCGTCCCCCGAATCGGTATCATATTGCCTTGATGATCGAATGTCACCCGCAAGGAATCGTGCCGCGCCACAACACTGTTCATTGCCTCTGTTAATAATGAATGGCGGAGCGTGCCTTTAAGGGAAAGCACTACGGTCTCATTGCAGGCGATGGCTGCCTGATCGCCTAGCTGTGAAAGCACCCATAACTCCCTCTGATCCTCAGATACAGGGATAAGTTCCTTATCGGAGGCCTTCTGTCCAGCTGGAATGCGGGCACCCGGAAACATTTGAGCGTCAATAAGCTCTGTCATCGTATCCTTGATTATCCCAATCAACTTGCGGATATCCTCGTCTGAATGCTCCGTCGACAGGAAGCAGTTGCGTCCTTCCCAGATATACACGCCCTTTTCCAGTAGGCCATAGAAGAACAGATCCATGTTCACTTGATAGACAAATCGGAAGAGGGAGCCGAAGTGAACCATCTTCATAGGAATATTCGCAGACTCGAAGAAATCGTTCAATTCGCGCACCAAATAGGCTGTCTTATCATTGACGATCTCTTGCAATTCAGGGCCGGACTCCAGCAGATGAAGCAGAACAGCATGCGTGCAGGCCATCGTAATGGGATGCTTGCAGAACGTGCCTGCGATTATGGTTGTTTCAGCTTGCGGGTAAGAGCGGTCACCAAAATTCCATTGCCCTCCATCCACGGCATCCAAGAACTTCGCGCTGCCGGCCACTACTCCAATGTGCATGCCTCCACCAAGGACTTTCCCGTAAACGCACATATCCGGTTGAATCCCCGATATGCCCTGGAACCCGGCAGGATGAACTCGGAAGCCGGTAATCACTTCATCAAATATCAGCGCCGTATTGCTGCTCCGTGTGATTTCGCGAAGCTCCTCCAAAAATGCGATAGGAACGAGGTCAGGACGACGGCTTTGTACAGGCTCGACCAGTACTGCTGCCAGCTCACCCGACATGGATCGTATAATCTCCAGCGATTGTGGATTATTATATTCGAGAATCATGACGTCTTCCGTAATCCCGGCAGGAATGCCTGGCGCCATAGGGGAAGCTCCGTTTGAACCGGGGCGATTGAACATGCTGGCCAGAACACCGTCATACGTGCCGTGATACGATCCTGCGAACATGGCAATCTTATTCTTGCCCGTTACGGCGCGCGCAAGCCTCAGGGCAGCCATTACCGCTTCCGTCCCAGAATTGCAGAAGGTGCTTCTGTCCATGCCGGTAATCTGGTGAATGAGATCGGCTACTTCCCCTGCGACGCCGGATTGCGGGCCTAGAGCGTAGCCGTTTTGAAGCTCTGCTTTAATAGCTTCGTCAATAAACTCAGGCGCGTGACCGAAAAAATTCACGCCAAAGCCCATCGTTAAATCAATATATTCATTTCCGTCCTTATCCCAAAAACGCGAACCTTTTGCATGATCGACAACGGGCAAATAATGAACTTCTTTCGTAGAAAACCGGAAACCCGATGCACCGCGATAATCGGCGAACACGGGGCGATGCTTGGCTATCCACTCTTTCGATTTTTTTGTTTTATCGGCCAATCGTGCCACGAGCGCTCTGGCATATTGTTCTTGCATGCCAGTTACGCTTTCTTCTTTCTGATCCTGCCATCTTTGATAGGGAACCCAGGCTTTTTCAGAGATTGTCGGCAGTGAAGGCGCGGCAGGGGATTCCGGTCGGATCGCCATTGTACTTGGATGAACAGTCGATCCATTCTGCGAATGGTTGATTGCCGTTGTACTTGGATGAATAGCCGTTCCATTCAGCGGTTGATTGTGAATGAAGGATAATTGATGTTGGATGACACGTTCCATGGAAGCCAGTTGTTCGCTCATGAAACCAAGCAGCCCCGATTCGTTGCGCATCGAATTGGAGAGTGCTAGGGATGGTTGATTGACGACTGTCGAATTGAAGAGTGCCGGGGATGGCGAATCAACGGCTGTCGGGATCGGCAGCTCTTCGGTCAGCGCTGGCGGTTCTTCATGCGGCATAACCGATTCGATGGCTGCGCATAGCTTTGAAATGCTCGTGATTTCGGTGAAAAAATCGCGCGCCGAGAAGGTTACTCCGTATTTATTCTTTACTTTTTGAATCACGTCCATCAGAATGAGCGAGTCGGCGCCCATTTCCAATAAAGGCAGGTTCTCATCGATTCTTGCCACGTCTTGATTCAGCAACTGGGCGAATATTCCCTTGATCTCCATCATAATAGAAGCTCTGATATTGCTATCTTGGGTTGTTTTCACCAACTTTTCCTCCTTTGGCGATTCCGGATTCATATGACCGCCTTGCCAGCATTTTGTATAAGCAAACGGATAGTTCGGCAATTGCGCGCATTCATGAGTGTCCAATTGGTAGAGTGCCTCAAACTGGACTTGTCCGCCGGCGACGTACAGATTGCCTACAGCTTCAAGCAGCGAATATTCATCATCCCTTCCTTTTAGAAGAGAAGGAATCCATTTATAGGCACCATCATTGAATTCTCGCTGTCCAATCCGGGACAGTACGGCATGAGCACCGATTTCCAAAAAGATATCGCACCCGTCATTTACCAATGTATATAAAGAGTCTTTGAACCGAACAGCTTCCCGCGTATGCCTGATCCAATACTCGGCGGTAATTGACCCGATGAAATCGCCGGTTACGTTAGAGACAAGCGGAATTTGGGGAGGATTGAATTTTAATCGCTTTATGATATCGTAATAGTCTTGCAGCATTGGCTCGACTAATTGCGAATGAAATCCATAGTTTACCTCAAGCGGTACGGAATGAACGCCTGCTCGTTGCAGGTGATCCGTAGCTTCAGCCACATCATCCGGGGCGCCTGCAATGACAAAGTTATTGCTGCTATTAATGGCGGAGATTTCTACGTTCGGATGGGCGTGAAGCACGCTTACCAGTTCCTCCATATCTCCCATGACTGCCGCCATTGCTCCAGGATCGCACTTTTGTGTCATGAGCTTTCCTCGCTCGGCAACTACGGCCAAAGCATCATCAAGAGAAAATACCCCTGCAATGCATGCCGCCACATATTCGCCCACGCTATGTCCGACTACCGCAGCAGGTTCGATTCCAAGGGATAGCCATACTTGTGCTAGAGAGTACTCGATCGCGAAAAGAGCGCACTGCGTGTAGTCTGTACGGTGAAGGAGAGTTGACGCAGAATTATTTTCTACATCATAAATGACATCCAGTAGAGAATGATCCAAACGATCCTTTACTAAATCGGCGCATCGATTCATGTTCGTGCGAAACACTTCTGAGCTTGCATACAAGCCGCGCGCCATATTAACATACTGGCTTCCTTGTCCCGTAAACATAAAGACGATCTTGGGAGAGTGGACGAGACTGCCTCCAATGCCGTTGACCCCGCGAGCGGAGAAGCTCCGGACTTTCTCATGTATCTCTTCAAGTGAGCCGCCAACGAATGATGCCCTGTGTAGAAATGCCGTTCGGCGGGTATTGGCCGTTCCGCATATGGCTCCTAATTGCTCCGAGGATGCATGCTGTAAATAGGAATCGTACGTGGAAGCGAGTCTAACTAATCCATCTGCGGTAGGGGATGATAATGTCAATAGATGCGATCTTGATTCCATGGCCTTGTTAGCTCGTTTATCGGCACGGGATGGTGCCTCCTGCACAATAACGTGGGCATTCGTTCCGCCAAATCCGAACGAGCTTACCCCGGCTGCTTTTACAGGTTTGATCCAGCTTTCCGTCTCAACAGGGATGCGGAGGCGGGAACGATCGAGACTTATGTATCGATTCAGCTTGGTCATGTGTAAATGGGCAGGAATTTCGCCGTGCTGAATCGCCAGTACCGTTTTGATAAGTCCGGCAATGCCGGCAGCCGCTTCGAGATGTCCGATATTCGTTTTGACGGAACCAAGATAGCATATGTCGTCATCGTTGAATCCTGCCGACGGACAACCATAAATCTCTTTAATTGCCTCAGCTTCAATAGGATCTCCCAAAGGCGTACCGGTGCCATGGGCCTCTACATAGCCGATGTCTGCAGGCTTCAGCTGCGCCTGCTCCATTGCTTTGCGTATCACTTGTCTTTGCGCGATCCCGTTAGGCGCGGTTAAGCCGTTGCTGCGACCGTCTTGATTAACGGCCGTTCCTTTAATGACAGCATGAATCCGGTCACCGTCCGCAATCGCATCCTTTAAACGCTTCAAGATAACGACCCCGCAGCCTTCTCCGCGGACATAACCGTTGGCTCTTTCGTCGAATGTCTTGCATGTTCCGTCCTCAGACAGCATTTTGGCTTCCTGCAATCCTTCCGTGATGCTGGCGGAAAGCAATAGATTTACCCCGCCGGCTACTGCCGCATCGCATTCCCCGTTCAGTAAGCTTTGGCTTGCATAATGAAGGGCCACTAATGACGACGAACAAGCAGAATCAATACACATGCTTGGACCTCGAAAATCATAAAAATACGAAATCCGATTGGCGATTATGCTCAGCGCACCGCCTGACACTTGATACGGCTCGGACTCATTCGTTTTGCTTGGTTTTGGCAAATAGATATAATCGGTTGCGCTTGCCCCTATAAATATGCCTGTGCTGCCGCCCTTGAGATGAGCCGGGTTGATGTTGGCATTTTCGAATGCTCTCCATGTCACCTCCAGCAACAGCCGTTGTTGGGGATCCATGCTTGCCGCCTCTCTAGGGGAGATGGCGAAGAATTCACTGTCGAATTGATCGATGCCTTCCAGAAATCCGCCGAACATATGAAAATCGGGATTTATGCCGCATAGCGCTTTCCTTTTGTCGTCGATGTCGGAAATCGCGTTTTTTCCGCCCTTCAAAAGTTCCCAATATGCCGCGATGCCGTCCGCCCCAGGAAATTTCCCTTCCATGCCGACGATAGCGATTGAATCATCAATCGATCCGCGATCTGCATCAGGCTCTTGGACGGAAGGTTGGCTTGCGATAGAGTCTAGGTATTGCGCAAGCTTATTTGGCGTCGGATAGTCCCAGATCAAGGCAGGGGACAGCGTCATACCCAACCGGTCGGCAACATGATCGATCATTCTAACCGCCTCTAACGAATCCAGGCCGAATCTGACAAAGGATTCATGTTCGTTCAGATTGGTCTTGGCATTGCAATGATGATGCAAATAGGACATGATCAGTTCTAGGGTTGAAGATTTTCGCTCCGTGGAAACAGGGGCAGGACTCATGTTGTCGCTTTCCTTCGCCTGCGAAGCGGCATAATTCTGTGCCAACTTGTACCTTTGCACTTTACCGCTTGTCGTTTTCGGCATTTGCCGAATCGGTATTACCTTTGCGATTTTCCAGCCTCCGCGCTGGAATAAATGGTCTTCTAAGCTTTCGGACAGCGAGGCGAAATGAGCATCATTTTTTTTGCTAACGACAAATACGACGATATCATCCTCGCCTCTCTCTTTGTTGTATACGCCGCAGGCAGCGATCTTCCCTAATTCAACGCCCTCGACTTCTTCCGCTGTCCGTTCAATATCATGCGGATAAATATTCTGGCCGTTCACAATAATCATGTCTTTGTAACGCCCTGTCATAACTAGATTTCCATCGATGAAAAAGCCTAGATCTCCCGTTCTGACCCATTGATCCGCCGTGAACATGTCGGCAGTAGTCTCTCGGTTATTGTAATAACCGACAGTTACATTTTTTCCTTGTATTTGAATATGGCCGATTACCTTATCCGGCAAAATGCGATCATGATCGTCGCAGATTCGGATCGCACAGTCATCAATTGCATGTCCAACTTCGACAAAGGTAAGAGTATGTTCAGTGGATCTGTCCGAAATGGCAATCTCTTGGCCAATGTTTAATAAGCTGCGATCCAGATGGATCGGTACAAACTCAGTTTTGCCATCAGTGAGAGAGACGGCAACAGTTGCCTCGGCTAGACCATAAGCTGGCCTTATGCTTGTCCGTTGCAATCCATATGGCGCCATCTTATCCAAAAACTCATTGCAAAGCTCTGATGAAATGGGTTCGGCACCATTTACAATAATTCGAAGTTTAGATAAATCCCAATCGGCGGCAATCTCAGGCTTGAACATTTTCAGAAAGTATTTGTAGCCGAAATTAGGGGAAGAAGTGATGGTAATATTGTGGTCGTTTATTTTTTTGAACCAAAGCGTCGGTCTGCGTATAAACACGGATGTTGGCATGATGTATTGATTTACGCCTTTGATGAGCGGGGTGATATGGAAGGAGATCAGCCCCATGTCATGAGTTAACGGCATCCATGACAAAAAGGAGTCGTCATCCCTCGTTTCGAACCGATTATTGATCGCACGCGTGTTGGAGTATACATTTTCATGCGTCACAATGACTCCTTTTGGATTGCCCGTTGAACCGGAAGAGAACTGAATGAAAGCAATCGTACGGGCCGAACCTTGATGAATCGTTCCGTGGGCGGGGAGGGAGCACTCCAACGCTTCCAGATACACGGTCTTATCGGCTATCATGTCCATGTCGTGCAATGTTTGTCGGTTATCGGAGGCGTGCGCGCGCAATCTTTCCATTACAGGCGGCGAAGTTGCAAGGTAAGGGTTTTGGAGTGTACCCCAGATTTTGAAAAACTTGTTTTTGTGCTCCGCATTGCTGCCGACCGAGACGGGTACAGCAATGATTCCGCCTAGTATGCAGGCCCAGAACAAAAAAATAAAGTGCTCCGATTCGTCATCGTTCAATTGAAATACAAGCTCGTCGCCAGCACGAATGCCGTGAGCTTGCAAGGTATGCAAATACATAAGGGCATTATCAAAGACTTGCTTGTAACTGTAAAACCGTTCTTGCCGATCTCCTGTAATGAGCGTTACGCCATGTACATGGTTCTCGCGGACATCTCTTACTGCCTGAATAAGCGCAGATTCGGATTCGTTCATTGATTATCCTCCTTTGTGAAAATGAAAGGGACTTGTGCGACGACGGAAATCTTCAATTCTCAGTAAATAGAATGTAAACCATGAAATGGTTTCCCATTATTCACAACCCTTATTCTAGTTTATGATACAAAAAATGTATATCGATGATTTTGTCGCAATTTGGTTTTTTATGTCATAAATAATATATATTTTTATAATGTATGATAAATCTTGTTGATTACGCATAAAACCTCTTCCCATCAGAAAATGATAGAGTATATAATGTCGACACGAAGATGAAAGAATGAATTCAGTCATGAAGTAGGGGAACTAGTGATGAAGATATTAGTTGTAGAAGACGATAAAACGATCGCGTCCGGATTGGAATATTCACTGCAGCAGGATCAATTTGATACCCTGTTGTGCCATGATGTCGCATCAGCTAAGAAAATGCTCACTGAAAACATTGATCAATTTGCGTTATGTCTGTTCGATTTGTCGCTTCCAGATGGAAGCGGTTATGAACTGTGTAAAATGGTGAAGGAGCGGCAAGATATTCCGGTTATCTTCTTAACCGCGATTGACGATGAGGTCAACGTCGTCATGGGTCTGGATATGGGGGCCGATGATTATATTACGAAGCCTTTTCGAGTTCGCGAACTTCTGTCACGGATCAAGTCAGTGTTGCGGAGATACCATAAACCATCGCAGGCAAAAACAATCATTGATATCGGGAATGTGCGTATCAATACGCTGGAAGGCAAAGTGTACAAGGATCGGGCTGAAATCCTATTGACCGCATTAGAATACCGCTTGCTGCTGATCTTTGCCAATCATATTGGGCAGGTTCTCACGAGAAATCAGCTGTTGGAGCAGATTTGGGATGTTGCCGGCGAATTCGTAAACGATAATACGCTAACTGTGTATATCAAGAGGCTGCGTGAAAAGCTGGAGGATGATCCGCAGCATCCGGCAATGATTAAAACGATCCGTGGATTCGGCTACAAGGTGGGTGATTAGATGCTCCGCAATCGCGAAATACAAATCCTATTGACAGTTATGGTCACAATCAGTGCAGCAGCGATCGCCGTCGCTGCTTTTATATCGCCTGTTGCATTGGCACTTGTTGTTATCTTGTCGCTTCTGCTTATAGGAAGCAGCTTGGCATTTACGAGATGGAGATATCGAGAACTTGAGAAACTTTCAATTTATTTGCGCGAAATCAGCAGCGGCAATGATTCGCTCGACGTACGCGATAACCAAGAAGGCGAGCTTAGCATTTTAAAAAACGACATATACAAAGTGACACTAATGTTATCCGAGCAGCGCTCGCTGCTTCAGCGGGACAAAATGCAATTGACGGACGCCATTTCGGATATCTCGCATCAGCTCAAGACGCCGCTTACTTCCATGACGGTAATGGCCGATTTGTTAAGCAGCGCTGATCTGCCGCCAGTCAAACGAATGGAATTCACCCACAACATTCGAATTCAACTGGAGCGAATCGATTGGCTTGTGTCATCTCTCTTAAAGCTATCGAAAATGGATGCCAAAACAATTCCATTCAAAAAAGAGCCAGTAATGGTTAAACAGCTTATCCAAAAGGCGCTAGATCCTGTCCTGATTCCGATGGATATTAAGGAACAGACTGTTTCGATCAACGGAGATGACAACGTCTCATTTATAGGTGATTTCAATTGGACAAGTGAAGCGCTTATCAATATTTTGAAAAACGGCGTCGAGCATACGCAGGAAGGCGGAGCAATCGCCGTATCATTTACAGAAAATGCGCTGTTCACGGAAATTGTCATTGCCGACAACGGCAAGGGCATACCAAAAGAAGATTTGCCGTACATTTTTAAACGGTTCTATAAAGGGAAGCATGCTAGCGAGGGAAGTATCGGCATCGGTCTGGCCATGGCTCACAGTATTATCGCAAGTCAGGGCGGAGTGATCGATGTGATGAGCGACGGTGAAAACGGCACTGCATTTCGGATAAAGTTTTATAAGCAAGTCATTTAACCGAAAGTGAAAGTGACTAAATTGTCACTTTCACAGTCACTGGAGAGTCATGTTGGACAGATAAAATGATATCCATCAGCAAAGCTATGGAGGTTAACACATGGAAATTTTACGAATCGAACATCTGTCTAAACAATACGGGAAAGGTGAATCGGCGGTAACAGCACTGGATGATGTATCTTTTTCCGTGCGAAAAGGGGAATTCGTCGCGATTATTGGGCCCTCTGGGTCGGGGAAATCAACACTTCTACATATGCTGGGGGGTGTGGATCGGCCAACTAGCGGTAAAGTATTCGTTCAGGATACGGACATGTATGCCTTGGACGAAACGCAGCTGGCCATCTTTCGGCGAAGACAAATCGGGCTGATTTATCAGTTCTTCAATCTCATTCCCGTCCTGACCGTGGAAGAGAATATGACGCTGCCGCTTTTGTTGGATAAACAAAAGGTAGATAAAAAACAATTGGACGTCCTTGTAGGGACATTGAATTTGCAGCATCGGCTAAACCATCTGCCTAATCAGCTATCTGGCGGACAGCAGCAAAGGGTCTCGATTGGCAGAGCGCTCATTAGCAATCCTGCGATTATGCTTGCAGATGAGCCGACCGGGAATTTAGACAGCAAAAATAGCAGTGAGATCGTTGATTTGTTAAAGATGTTAAATAAGACCTATCAGCAGACGCTGATCGTGATTACACACGACGAACGAATCGCCCTGCAGGCCGATAGGATTATTTCCATTGAAGACGGAAGGATTGCCAAGGACGAGGTGATCCGTCCATGAACATCGTCAATACACTCACGATCAGACATTTGAAGCAAAATAAGCGGCGCACGCTGGTTACGATCATAGGCGTCATCATTTCGGTTGCCATGGTGACGGCTGTGGCAACGCTAGGCTTTTCTTTTTTGGATCTCATGAAAAGGCAAACCATCGCAGAGAGTGGAGAATGGCATGTCCTTTATCAAAATGTAAGCAAAGAACAGCTTGAAGCCATTCAGAACGATGATGCAACCAAAGTCGTCACGATCACCAAAGACCTCGGATATGCCCCGTTAGTAGGGGCAGACAATTCAAGCAAGCCATATTTGTTTATCCAGGCGTATAATGCACAAGGCTTCACGCATTTCCCCATTCAGTTGAGCAAGGGACGACTGCCTCAAACGGACAAGGAGGTCGTGATTTCGGAAGCCATAGTGAAGAACGCAAAGGTGAACTATGAAATCGGCGACCACTTAGCGCTGTCAGTCGGTGAACGATTCGAGAATGGCAGCGATCAACCGCTGGATCAAACGAGTTCATTGCGCCGTGAAGATGGAAAATTGACTGAATCCATACAGCAAATCACGAACAAGGAATACACGGTGGTAGGCTTCATCAAACGTCCGGTCATGGAACCAGCATGGTCCCCAGGACATACCATCATTAGCTATATCGATGAAAACAGTATAAAGGCAACGGATCGAGTCAATGCGGCAATTGTACTGAAAACCGTTGATCATTCCTTATACGATCATGCTAAACAGCTGGCGAAAAGCAACAACATCGATTCCGTCCAATACAATTACCGTTTACTTCGCTATTATGGCATATCGAAAAGCGAGTTATTTTCCATATCGGCGATCATCATGGCAGTCATCATCATCGGCTCGATTTCGTTGATCTACAATGCGTTTGCGATATCTGTCTCGGAGCGTTCCCGTCATCTAGGGATGCTTGCAAGCGTCGGGGCTACCAAGCGGCAGAAGCGGAATTCGGTGTTCTTCGAAGGTGTCATCATAGGTGTAATTAGCATTCCCATCGGGATCCTGTGTGGTCTTGCCGGGATAGGGATTACCTTCTTGCTCATCAATCCCATTATCCAAGGGGCATTTGGGACATCGGAAAAATTAACACTCATCATCACTCCAATGTCGCTCCTGATTGCCTGTGTTGTTTCGATGTTGACGATTTTCATTTCGACATTTATCCCGGCGATAAAAGCTTCCAAAATTTCTGCTATTGACGCAATTCGCCAAACTTCCGATGTGAAGCTTACAAGGAGAGCCGTGAAAACGTCGAAGCTCATGCGCAAGCTATTCGGCATCGAAGCCGAAATCGGATTGAAAAATATAAAACGAAATAAGCGGAGATACCATGCCACTGTATTTTCACTCGTAATCAGCATCGTTCTGTTTTTAACGGTGTCATTTTATACCGCCAATCTAAAGCAATCCCTAGCACTCTCACAGGAAGGTGTTAATTACGACATTCAAGTCTGGTACAACAATGGGAAACAAATGGACGAGACGACGGTTCAATCGATTGTATCCCTTGACGATGTGAGCGAATACAATATGACGAAAAGTTACATGGTCAACGCTTGGATCGAAGAAGCGGCAATCGCCAATGAGCTGCAAGAAGCGGTCAAGAAGGATCGGAGTGTACTGAAGGAAGGGAAATACCTTTATAGCATAAAGATTAATGCAATGAACGACTCGAGCTTGCAAGCCTATGCCAAAGCGGTTGGCGCAAATTACGAGCAGCTGTTGAATCCAGATCATCCCGCCGCGATCGTGGTGGATACGATTCAATATAAGGACGAGACAACCAATAAATTTGTGCAAACGAAGGCCATTCATGCCAAAATCGGTCAAAGTCTCCATTTGAGCTATACAAACGAAGAAACAAATAAAGAAACAGAATTAAAAGAGGTAACCATCGCAGCGAAGACGGATCAATTGCCTATGGGAATGCGTTCGGCAGCAGTAGGCGAGTTAGATATTGTCGTATCAAAACATGTCTTGGAGCAACTCATTGACGAAAAGATTGAGGCATTCGGTCAAGCTCAATTATTTTTAAAAAGCAAAGATCCTTTGAAGACACAGCAGGAGATTGAAGAATTCAGTGATTCTAATCTGTCCTTTTTGAATGAATACAAGTCTAGAGTAATGGAAGAACAAGGGATTCTGATCATGTCCGTCTTCACGTATGGCTTTATTGTTTTGATTTCAGCTATTTCAATCGCGAACATCTTCAATACAATCTCGACGAGCATATCGCTTCGGAAGCGGGAATTCGCGATGCTGAAATCAGTTGGTATGACGCCTAAAGGCTTTGCGAAAATGATGAACTACGAGAGCATTTTTTATGGAGTGAAATCGCTCATGTTCGGCCTTCCTCTAAGCTTCGTCGTCATGTATTTCATTCATAGAACATTGTCGCAACGCTATCTTTTTGAGTTTACTTTTTCTTGGGTGAGTATTTTATCTGTCGTTGCAGCCGTATTTGTCATCGTTGGTTCGGCCATGTTATATTCCAGCGCGAAGGTAAAGAAGGAGAACATTATCGATGCGTTGAAGCAGGAAAATATATAAGAGCCGTATAAAAGGATGATAGTCTTCGAATGATAAATGATATTCTCCCTTTATCATTCATCGCCATGATCCCGAACAACCCAAAAATAGCCGACAGCAACCTCGAAGGAGTTGCTGTCGGCTATATGCCCTTTCTAAGGAATTACTTTCCACACATCGGCGCCTGAAGAACCTGGCGTTTCGCCTTGCGTCCACCATTTTGCTTCATAATTCACACCGTTATGCGTTACTTTATTACCGGCTACATACACTGTCGTTGCGCTCCAGGACGGATATGTAGTAGGGGCGGACGGTGTAGTGACGTTTAGAACGTTGCTTGCTAACGATACGTTGCCAGCAGCATCAATCGCTTTAACGGTAAAGGAATACGAAGTGTTTGCCGTCAAACCCGTAACAAGGTATTCCACAGTTGAACCTGATACAGTCGCTATCAACGTCGTGCCTTGAAATACTTGATAGCCCGTAACTCCGACATTATCCGTAGAAGCGTTCCACATTAATGGAACTGTTGTGGAAGTTGAGCTACCCATGACATGAAGGCTGCTTGGCGCTGTAGGGGCTACTGTATCCGGACCGGTCACAGGAAGCGTCGTGAAGGTTACCGCATTGCTTGCTGCGGATATATTTCCTGCGGCATCAACAGCTTTTACCGTAATCGTATACGAAGTATTCGAAGTTAAACCTGTCAAGTTGGCAGTTAGCGCTCCGTTTGTCGTTGCGATTTGGTTGGGTCCGTTAAAGATCTGGTAGCCGGTTACGCCAACGTTGTCCGTGGAAGCGCCCCAAGTGATAGTTGCATTTGTCGCCCCAATATTGGATGCCGCTGCACCGGTTGGAGCAGTCGGAGCTACATTATCAACGTTCCCACCAAAATTAACGTCAATAACATTATAGAAGGCATTCAAGGTATCGGAAATTTCCCAAACTGCAAGAATAACTTGATACCCAGTTCGGCTCGGAACGTTGCAAGTGTCGGAATATGTGTTGCCAGGCAATTTACCGTTGTAAGGCACGTTGCAGAAAGGAGTTAAATCGAAGGAGTCGCGAGTAAGCGGTGCATTAGGATTCCAGTTTTGCTTTGTGATGTAATATTTCCAGCTTGTCGTTGCGTGGGGCACTTTAATTTTCCAATTAAATGTCGTCGGTCCCGGGCTTATGTTAACCTTAGTCCAACGCGTCGCGGATTGTTCGTCAAGAGGCGCAAATGCGCCATTAGCACTAGCAATTTTCCCATCGGCAGGGCCTCCCGCCGGGAATCCCTTATGTGCTTCCAAGCTATAAGGTTCATAAATAATCAGACCACAGTTCTTATTAACGCCGTCTGCACAAAGACCTGCACGGCTATTGGTCACGTTACCGTGTGCGAATGCCTTATCCCCGAGTATGAGGGACATCGCGAAGAGAAGCACGAGCACGGTGCCGACAGCAAAAAGAAAGTTAAACCGTTTTGCTCCAGATGAACATAAAGTAGACATCAAGAATTTCCTCCATTTCATTCATTTTATTGGCAATGTATAACCGCTGAAATAATCAAATGACACCTCCTTCATAGGCTGATTATATATAAACTCTCATAGGAGCTTATATCAGTTCCTCACAAACGAATAGATCTGTTGGTCAGGGTGATAGAAAAGAAATGCATCTTGATATTGTCGAATCGTGAGAGATGCATTCTAGAGTAATGGAAGCGGATTCATGAAGTAGCAGTAGTTGATTCTTGTTTTTGGGTGATTGGGTGTTAATGTGAGGGATTTCGGAATCGAGTTGCGTTATAGTGAACGCGGACAGTCGTTCAATCGTTGATCATAGGGTAGTTCTCAAGTGGATACGTAACTTGGCAGGAAGTACCCGAGCGGAAGCGGGTAGTGCTTGTGACTATTTATACCCATAAATTACTATGCATTAAAAATATATCATTATATGTTTTCAGTAGCAAATATATTTTTTACCTTGTTAGTGAACAATAGAAAAGTCGGTTTTCCTACACGAGGATTAACCGACTTTTCATCTTACATTTCTTAAGCGATTATGTCTGTTTAGGAAGTTTCCTCAGAAACTGCTCAATCGCATCCATATAGCCCGGAATCGTAATTTGTCTGGGTGCGAACAGACTAATGAGCGTTGCTCGTAGATTCGAGTTCACCGTCTGCTTGCTGAGCATCGAGTGATCTGCATCAGGGAAGACTGCTACGGTCATCAACCCTGGCTTTACGATGTCTCGATAGACCCGCTCCGTATTTTTCACATCAACATTTATATCCTCTTGACCTAGAATTAACAATACAGGCGAGTTGAAGTTGTGAAGATCTTCCGTGGCATCCGACATCAAATTTTTGCCGGCAAATATCCATCTGTCTCTCGACATCAAGCTATTTTCACGTGCGATTTTGACATACTCTTCATAGGACGCATGTCTCTCTAACAACTGCCGCACTTGTCGGTTATAGGCCAGTTTGTCTTGAATTTCTGCTTCCGATTTTCCTGCAGCCAGCATTTCACTGCGTGTATTGTATTCACCTTGACTAATCCAGTTGATCGCAGGGGATAGAAGAAGGCTAAAAGCAAGCGCCTCCTGCTTGGCAAGCTTTGGAATGACCCAGCCCGCTTGACTAGCCCCCCACACCCCGATCTGCTTCTCGTCGATCATCGGCTGCTCTTTAGCCCAAGCAATCGCCTGACGGGCTTCTTCCACTCGGTCTTCAATGCTTTGATGCTCCCAATTGCCTTCCGAACCGTTAATGCCTCTTTTGTTAAGAGACAAAGAAGCATACCCAAGAGAAGCCAGCCGCTCCCAAAGCGGCTTATAGCCGTCCTCATGCGAAGCGTCAATAGGCCCGTCCCCATGAATGAACAATACAAGTCCAAGTTTATTCGTGTAGTTCTTAGGCAGTACGAAGCTGCCTGTTAATTTGCCTTGAGGTGTCTGGATTTGAACAGCTTGTTCATCCATGTCAAAGTTGTGTTGATTCAAAATATACAGTCCAGCACCGCCAAAAATCAGAACTATCAATAGTAAGGATATCGCTATCTTCTTTTTCATCTTATTTTCTCCTTGTAAAAAGCCCTCTATGTCTCCAATTTTCGGGTCATATAATGCCATGTTCCTTCATTGAAGAAGATGTGACGCAGAATACTATATTCTTGTGCATGGGTAGAGAAGGATAACTGCTCATACAGCTGTTTTGCCCGCGGATTCGCACCTGCGACATGCAAGCTTAGTATGCTCAGGCTTGGTTCTGCTAGCGCAAACTGCTGCGCCCATTCCAACAGCAATCTTCCAATTCCCTTGCTTCGATGATCGGGGTGGACAGCCACGTCAGCAATATAACATTCCTTAGCTAACGGCTTATGCTCTAGTAGGGACAATCCGATTACCAGTTTAAGAAATGCCCATTTTCCAATGAAATGATAATCCTTCCACGAAGGAAGATTGCTCGTTGCCTGTTGAACTTCTGCATTCGCACTCCATTTGATCGATAAAGTGCCGATCACTTCACCCGCTTGCAGCGCGACAACCCTCAGGCTTGCCGGTTCAGCAGGAAAGGAATCCAGCATCTTCTCGAAAAAAAGCGCAAGATTCTCCTCACTCAAGTTCGCAAGGTGTTGGAATTTCCCGCGAAACCCGTGGACGAGCAATCGGCCAACGTCGGCATTGTACTTGGGCTGCATCGGTTCAATCGTTATCCGCGCCATAGTCATTTTCGTAGCCTCCTTCGGATTTGACAACTGGCTCTATTAACGTTTGCAGCTCGTAGTGAAGCTGATTGTTGCTGAACAGAGACAAATATGATTTCTCAATAACGATCAAAGATCCCCATACAACATAAGATTGTGCAGCAGCATATTCATAGAACTGTTCTACAACTTGATCAAGCTCATCGACTTCTTGAATGGCGCACTGCATCGCCAGGTAATCTCCCTCCGGCACAGAAAAATCGCCAGGGGCTTGCGTCTCCAGACATAAGGTGCTCAGACTAGAACCATCATCGATGTAGTGAATATCCATCTCAAATAAGTTCGGAATAGATTTCTGCTGCTCCACCAATTGTTTGGCAGTTAGCTTTGTCTGGGGATACATCTCGATCCACCGTGTGAAATACCTAGGTTCTCGCCGCTTGATTTGGTATGTGCTGGTCGAGTTCATTACGTTCTGCTGTTCGTGCAGCACCTTTTGGATGAACTGTTGGAGTTCCCTCAGACGCTGCATTTCCGCTTCGATATCTCGCAGGGATGAATGAAGCAGCTGTCGGTATTGAGCTCCAGAATAAGAGGTCATGCATTCCTTAATGGACGGGACAGGCACCTCCAGCTTGCGAAGCAGCAGAATTTGCGCCAGCTGGTATACTTGCTCCATGTCGTACATGCGATACTGGTTGTTATCTGTGTAGCTCGGCTGAAGTACGCCTTTCTCTTCAAAATACCGGATTTGATGAACGGACACATTCATCAGCTTCGCTAACTCGCTAATTGTAATTTCACTTTTCATCACGTCCACTCCTAGGGGGGAAACTTGGAATAACTCAACGATACACCTTAGGTCTGACCTAAGGTCAAGTATTTGTTGTAGATATATTTCATAAAACACAAGTTGATGTGTCTTTTGATCTAATGGCCGTATCAACATTTATAAGGAACAAAGACGCAAACAAGTAGGACTAAGGTATCTTTCCCTAAATACTAGTGGGCTGTAAGGTTGATTGCTAACTTCCTTACCCCGTATACTATCCATAATCAGGAATGGAATCCTTTCCTTCTACTTGATCTATCAATGGAACATAGGACTCCGATTTCCTGATTTTTTTATCTGTAGTATGAAGATGAAGGGATTGATCCTACTGATTAGCGACATGGGGAAGGTGCAAATGGATAAACAGTCATAAGCGAGATATTTACTCCAGCTCATGGATGAAGATGTAGAATCCGATGATGCGGTCATCGAAGATAATGAGCTGTATGGATATTTTCAAATGTATATGCCGAGCGGTAAAGGGGTGGAGGCTACCTTTGAACCGCTGCAAGATGGAGAGGCCTATTTACAGCGGATTGTACAGATGTATGATATCCTCGATCCCGCGGATTTTGGGGGAGGCACGGTGCCAGGCTATTTTAATAGTAAAGTTGCAGATGTACCTGAAGAGGTGCTAAGAGGACATGGCGAGCAGCTTATTAAAGGGCTGAAGGAGTTACTTGATGAGTTTGAGGAATTGGATGGTGTAGCAGATGCAGCAGCATACCTATCTAGAATCAAAGAAGTTCAGCTGCTGCCGCATGGGAAGATAGACAAGATCCGCCAATCTCACGATCCTGATGTTTATGAGGCGCTGTTTGAAGTTGTCAGTGAGCACAAGGATTACGATGCACCGATTGAAATACTGGATGAGGCCTATTACTCGATTGCCTGCGATTATTGGATATCTTATTATTTGCAGTGGCATCGCTACGGACTTAAGGGCGACCCGTTCGCACCTTATTTCGAGCTGTATAGGCTCGGATATTCCGCAATCTTCTCAGAGCACAAATTGCTCATCGGCTCATAAGAAGTTGTATGCTGATGTGTTAGAATGAGAGACAAATAGAGTTGAAAGAGGCGAAACTGCGTTGATAACACCAAATGAAATCTTAACTATGATTCGTGCTGACGGTTTCTTCGAACGTGTTTTTGAAAAAGAAGGGGACTGGGACGCACAATTAGACGCTAGAGAATCAACTGCATTCGATGCGGCATGGAACTCTAGCTATGAAACCATACATAAGAAAGACCCCACTGAAAGTGCGACAATTCGAGATATTAGAGAATATGCATTCAAGCAAACGTTTCGGCTCACGCAAAATTCCGAGCTGGCTAGTTATGTGTCTGACGACCTCGGTCTCATTGTTAAGGCCTTCGATAGCAAGCTCGCCAATGCATTTGTTAGTAGACTCTGGAATTCCTATCTTCAAGGGCAGTTTCCGAAATAAATCGATCCGTGATCGATGAATAATAGAACAACATGTGGAGGGTACTCAACTATGGCAGAACGCATTCCATGCAAAACGGAAGGCTGCAGCTCGACGATCCTGCCGACTACGGCGGCTAAAACAGGCGGTATCTGCATGCCCTGCCAACAGGAACAGGTACGTCAGGAACAGCAAGCGTATATTGAGCAGCATCGTAGAACCGTGAACTTGTATGAAGGCTTAACGGATCCAATAGAAATTCTGAAGGTCATGCATGTACCAAGGAATTATGATCCGCTGATTCAATATGTTGATTACCCGCATAGCAAAGAACAAATCTATGTATCCTTAACGGCTGCAGAGGCGGGGCAAATGCTGAAGTATGCGGTGGAGCTACTGGATGCAGGGAATGAGGATGAAGCGGAACAAATTCTACTATCCCTCGTATGTTACCGGAATGATGATATTTCAGAAGCTCTGCCCAAACTCATAGAGCGTAACATGTATTATCCCTCGATCTTATTTAAGGATTCGTCGACCGAAATCCGGGAGCGACTCCTCCAGCAAGTAGAATGGGACGACGACAACCGCAATCATCTCCTGCTCATCCTGAGCTGGATCGGTGACGCAGAGGTTGTGAGACAATTTGAGCAATGGCGGCTGCATCCGCCGAAGTGGGTGGAGCAGTTGTCCGTCAATCCTGACGTGTATGCCCTAGAGGCGGGCTGGGAGCTCGCATCGAATGGGGAAAGACGCGAATTGATTAGTGAGCGATGCTATGCGATTCGGTTAACGGATGATCAGCAGCTAGGTTCAGGAGCAAAAACGTCTGTTGCGAACTTCCTGAAGACGAGCAATTCCAATTGCCAATGGTGTGAGAGGAAGCTAACTGTCTTGATGGACGCGGACACCACTCATCCATCCTTGGCCTATCTCGGCCTTCAGATAGAACGCCTGCAAGTGGCAACATGCGAACACTGTGGAGGCTTCAGCACGATTTACATGGAGCTCGATCAACAGGGAGAACCGGTCTGGAGCCGATATAATCAGAAGCCCGATTATTTGCCTAATTGGGATGACGAGGACAGCAGCGTTACGGTTGAAGAAATTAAGCTTACTCTATCATCCGAGCCGCACTCTCCGTACTATGCTGCGACTTGGACATTAACTCAGCAAGACTCGCAAATCGGAGGCCACCCGAGCTGGGTGCAGGATGCCGACTATCCGCATTGCCCTTGCTGCGCCCAAAGAATGCGGTTTATCGGTCAGCTGGACTGGGCTGATTTCGACCAATATGGTGAAGGAATTTTCTATATGTTTATTTGTACAGAGGATAGGATGACGGCTACATTATATCAGCAGAGCTGATTCATAGATGCTGAAAGCATATTCACTTTTTAATCAGGAGGAGACACCATTGAATCACGCTGTAGAAGCTTTTCTGAATGATGTGTGGGAGGAAATCACTTCGATTTACGCAAAAGAAAGCAAAAGGATAAGCGAGTTTAAGGATAAAAGAAGTTTACAGGCTGGAGTCTACAATTACCTGCAAGTGGCGTGGAGAAAAGGCAAGTTTACATGGGCAAATGGGAGCATCCATATCGATATCTACGAGCCATTATCTTGGAGCGACAGCTCGTATAAAGTGGAAGCTGGCGCCTACATAACAGAGTTGACCAATGAACTTCTCACTGAGGAGTTCTTTCCTGCCTTATGCGAAAGAGCAGAGCAACTGTTCCTCTCTGAGGAGTTGGGTGCGCGTTTCTTTGATTACAAGTTTGAGGTTGTATTGGATTTTGAATGGGAAAATTCAAAGTTATCGCTTAACCAACAGTTTATAAATGAGCCAAAGCTAAATCAACTGAAACAGACACTTGAGCAATTTATTCAAACTAAGGTATTATCTGATCCACCAGTGCAACCAGCAGTAGATGACTATTTCTTTTTTGCCAGCCATTTGGTCAATCCTGATCTAATGAAACAGGAAGTAGAAGAGATCGAGCCGTTGATCCGACGACTCAATGACAAGCTGAAGGAGAACCAAGAACGCAAAAAAGAATGGATCAGCCGATATACTTATTCCTTCAAGAGTTGGGCGGAGGATCATTTTTTACCGCAGCATTTTAATCAAACCGGTTATTATCGAAACGAATGGGTGTTGAAGGAGGAATCGATTCCTTCTTCCGTAGATGCTGGAGAAATGGAGTTCTTTATTTATGCTGCCGTACAAATTGGCTTCACTGATCCGGATAATCGACTGAAATATCTGGGACTTGCGGCGCAATTGGGTTCAAAGCGGGCAGCAGATTATTTGAAAATAGGCAGCGGTAAATTTGTGAGCACCTATCGGGGAGAGAAAGTAGAGGCTCACAACAATGACGTGACGAAAACGATCGACATCCGGATTCTCTCTGAAGAGGAGGCGGCTTACGGTGAGGCGCTCGAATATATCATTAATCTGTTGCGGCAGGATTTCCCCAAAGAATACAACCTTAAGCTGAAAAGCAGCCAAAAGCATGTGCTTCCGTATAAAAAGCTGGCGAAGTCCAAGCTGCATCGTTTTTTTGCCAATGCACTCAGCTATCCGGCCTTGTTCCCCAAAGTTGCAGAATATGCAGAAACGGCAATGGAGGAGTTCGCATGGTACAGCGATGTGGAGCCAAGCGAGAAATCGGCAATGCCGGGCACTTATGCCGTACTAGGCCTCGGCTTGTACAGTGAGGACTATTTCCCATTGGTATCCCGTTATATGGGCATGGTGGATACGGAGCATCAAATGGTGCAGGACGGCTATCCGCAGGCATTTATCGAGGCTCATGGCGTCAAGGCAGCGCATATGCCGGTGATCGTATCCATGTTGATGGGAGGCATTGACGAGGGGACGAAGGTCAAAAATCTGACTATCGACCGTCCTGAGCTTGCCGAGGCGCTTATCGAAGCATTGAAAGACAAAGAAAATTATCAATGTGAGATGGTTGTGTGCCGAATCTTTGGAAGCGTGAAGAAGCTGGAAGGAGCGGCACGAAAAGCAGAGTCGCCGCTAAAAGAAAAGCTGGAGCAACTACTTGCGCTCTCGCACTGTTAACTCTATAGAATATTAACCTAATAAACAAACAGGAAAGCAGCGACGTTGCGTGTATAGGGGGAAACATAATGGAGAAGACGGATATCTGCGACAATTGGTTCGATTTTGCATCGTCATTTGTGGATAAGAAGAATGATTCAGGCTGGGATGCCTTGACTCCAGAGGAACAAGAGATCACTGCCTTGTGGCTGCTGGAAGTTGACCTATATAACGGCGGGTTTATCCAGTTTTTCTGCAATTGGGGAGAAGCGGCATATCTCCATGCGGTACGAGCGTTACAAGCGATTGGAGCGGTTCATGCACTCGACATCATACAATCCGGATATGCCTGTATCGAACGTTTGTCAGGAGACAAGCGCCTTACAGAGCTCTGGGATATTCCGCAGTTCCTTACTGAGGACGAGATAGAGAGACTTGATAAGTTGGATAAGCAATTTTGGGAAGATCCAGATAAAATCGCGGAAATCGCACATCGATACTACGTAGAGCAGTTGGGAATACATACTTAATGAGAGGAAGCTATGCATTGGATAAACGGGACTACATCAAAAAAGGATTTGAAGCTTATTATCGCCGATATGACCAAGTAACGGAGGATGGATTTGGTAGATGGATGGGACCAGATGTTCCGGGTGAAATGAAGGCAACCGACTCTAATGAGGAGTGGTCGATATGGAGATTAGTTCCTTCTACCGTAACTGATGGCGACATTTGTGCGCTGGAAAAAGAATTCGGGCTGGACTTTCCGGAATGGTATCAAGCATTCATTTCAACCTATCATCACTATTTCGACATCGTGCCAGCACAACCGGTCGATGAGCCGTTACGCAGCATTCAAGATATGTATAATCCACTACTGTGCAAGTGGGGTTATCTTCCATTCACCTGGGACTCCGAGTATGGTCACATATTATGCATGGATCTTACTGGTCCGGATGAGGAGCACTATGCAATCTATGAGATTGACCATGAAATATTATTTGATTTTGATGAAGAAAAGACAGGGCGCGATCAACTGAAAGCGTCGATGAGATTTTTGTATCCCAATTTCAAATCGTTTTTTGACGATGCTTTTGAATTGAAATAGTCCTTTATCTTTTTCTGACAGAAGGAAATATTCTTGTCCCTGCTGTATAGCGAATCTCCCATTACTAAAAAAGAAGAAGAGCCCTCGTCCGAACGTGGGCTCTTCTGATTGGTTGCATGATGCTTGCTCGGTCTTGTTATGCTTCTTGCAGCTGCTGAACCAGTTCCTCAATCGACTGTTCCGTAAACCGAAGGTGTCCATTCACCTGTACGATCCGTCCTTCCTTCTTACGGCGATCCAGCCAATCCGAAATAAAGGATGGGGCGTAGCCGCCTTGACCGAACTCGCCGCCGAAGGCGATCATTTTCTCATAGATACCCAGGTACTGCTCGCGGCTGGTCTCTGGATATGACTTTGTATATAACCAAAACTGCACATCGTACATTAAATACGAACGCTCATCCGCATGAAAGGAAAAATGACCCTTCTCCTCAACAATGCGTGTACAGATACGCCGTATTCTCTGCTCAATCTGATCCACTTCGATGATGTTAGCGCATAGCTCCTCCAGCAACGGAGAAAATTTGCCATGAGCTACCCTATGAAGATCTTCTAGCTTATCCTCCTCAGAAGTATCATACTCCTCTGCGCTTACTAGACCTCTAATAAACGCTTCGAAATTATCGGCCAGGAACGTAACTTCATAATCGTCCTCCTGATCGACATGAATTACTTCCGGTTCGCCATCTCTTCCGCAAGCTCGGTAGTCCAGCATAACGACGTCATGGCCTGCTGAAGGGCAATCGCAGATTACGACGCCAATGTCAGGATATCCCCAATCCTCGATCATGAACTGGCTGCCGAGATCCCCGCCGAGTGAATAGCTCTTCTCACGGCCGATACCCATAATTCCTGAGATTGCGATATGATCCTCAGCCCAAGAAGTAGGGTCCTCAGTCGGGAAGCAGGTGTTCTTCGGAACCCCACCATTGCGCTGCTTCATCAGTGCGATATAAGAGGAGGGGAGCTTATATCCTAATTCTTCCTCGATTGAGGCAATCAGCTCAGCCGTAGGCGTCTCGGATTGATATGCTTCTCTCGCATACTCGCTATCTTCCCAAAAATCATCAAGAGACATATCCGAAAAAGGCTCTACTACTTCCGATCCACTCGCTTTCAAGGCTGCTTCTTTCTTAGCTGCAATGCGGCGTTCTTGTCTTTGTTGCTTCTCCGCTCTTTGTACACTTAACTGCATTAAGTATTCAATATCCTCATCACCAGGTTCTAATTGATCAGCAATACGCAGTTCCTGAACTGCATCCACATAGCGGTTTACATGATAGAGAGCAAAACCTACCCGGTAGTGCAACAGCGGATCGTGCTGACCCGCTTCAGCTATGCTATCAAAATGATGGAGCGCTTCTTCATAGAGTTCCAAGTTATTATAAGCTCTGGCCAGTCGACTAATCGTTTCATAATCCCGTTCGTTCTCGGGTATGGCTAACAGTGTGTCCACAATTCGCTGGTGTTCATCATCTTCATGCCACTGATTCAATTGATCCATAAGTACTTGGTTCATCGCTGCCTCCATGAATTTAATAGAATGTACTTCTCCAATACGTACGTTCCAATAGGTAATGATCGCATACAAAAATAAAATGGACAAGGTAAAAAACAAAGCCTACAAAAACGACGCCACCTACAAACACACATTGGATCGTGTTCACGGCGGCTCCCGCCATCAAAAGCAAAAATGTCATGACTTATATTAATTTTTCTACGTTATGATCAAGCTTTTTCACTAAAATCTGCAGCTGCTTTACCTCTTGCTCTGAAAAACCGCCAAACAATTCAGCGATAAATTGGTTTTTATCTACATCACAGTTCCTTAAAATGTCCTTGCCTGCCTCTGTAATCTGAACAATCACTTCACGATTATTCTGCTCATTGCGATTGCGGGTAACAAAGCCTTTTCCCTCAAGTATTTTTAAATGTCTTGTAATTGCAGCTTGATCAATCTTCATCTCTTGTTGTAAACCGATTTGAGAAAGCAAGCCCATTTCAAGTAATTTGTACAAGATTTCATATCTCGTTAAGCTAATGCCTAATCGTTTCTCAAAGTGCTGGGTGACATGTCTTTCCATATTTTTGAACATGAGAAATATTTGCTTCATTTCCTGATGAGACACTTGCATTGTTTTTCCACCTCTATAGATGATTAATCAATCATTGATGCGTCAATTATAGAATACATGACCTCATTCTTCAAGGCGGACAGTAAGCATTCGTCTGAGTATATCTATAGAAATTCACTTGACTAAATGTCAGACATGATTTATATTGTTTGACATATCAATCATTGATCGGTCAACTATTGATTGATCAAAGGATTTACATTTATATAGATTAAGGAGTAGATCACATCATGTCTAACACAACAAGGAACAATGATTTTCAACAAATACTGTTAGGACGCCGCTCTATTCGCAAATATGATTCGTCCGTAAAAATAAGCAAAGAAGAAATGGCAGAAATGATTGAAGATGCTACTCGTGCACCATCATCTGTCAATATGCAGCCATGGCGTTTTCTAGTCATTGAAAGTGAAGAAGGAAAGGCAACATTAGCACCTCTTGCTCGTTTTAACCAACTGCAAGTTGAAACTTCTTCAGCAATGATTGCAGTATTCGGGGACCTGAATAGCTTTGAAAATGGGGAAGCGATCTATAGCAAAGCTGTAGAATTAGGATATATGCCAACTGAAGTAAAAGAAAAACAGATGGCAGCATTAACAAACTACTATGCAAATCTGTCTCCAGAAGTAAACAAAGAAACCGTGCTTATTGACGGCGGACTCGTGTCGATGCAGTTCATGCTAACAGCTCGTGCTCATGGATATGATACTTGTCCAATCGGAGGGTTTGAAAAAGATCAGATCGCTGAAGCTTTCGGTATGGATAAAGAGCGCTATGTTCCGGTAATGCTCATTTCCATTGGAAAAGCAGATGGTGCAGGATATCGATCCGTACGTCTTCCTGTGGAGACAATAGCAGAGTGGAAATAAATTTTTGTGTGAATTATGAATAAAATTCAAGAGCAGAGGGGGATTCAAATGATCATTATTCATGCTGTTTCAAGTGTAAATCCAGAAAAAGAACAAGCTTACGTTGAAGAGATTCAATCCCTAGTGAAAGCTTCTAGAGCGGAAAGTGGAAACATTGCTTATGATTTCTATAAAAGCGTAGAAACAGAACATGTCTATATCATGGTGGAAGTATGGAAAGACCAAGAAGCGGTGGCAGCACACAATTCAAGTGAACATTTCACTTCTTTTGTTGCAAAAGCTAAGGCTTATTTAACAGCACCGCTCGAAGTGAAAGTGTATGGTGGATCTGAAGTAAAAGCGTAAAAGAATAGGACTATGATTTATAAAAAGATGACCTCTAAAGCCACCACGATATTGTGGAACTTAGAGGTCATTGATGGTCTTACTGCAATCATTCATCATTACCGTAAAGTAAATCTTCAGCCGAGATTGTTCCCGTACATAGCTCTAAGAACGTTGAAGCAATTTGTGCGCTGTCCGCGTAGCCTAAATTTCCCGAGTGAGACACAAGAATGGGATATTCATTTTCTTCCGAGCTGCTGCGCATATCCCAAGCATAATGAATACCACAGCCATCCATAGCAAAGGGGATCGCCTCTGGCATATACTCGGGAAATTCATAGGCCAGCATCATAGCTCGTAACTCATCGGCACTGAAAAACTGAAAATGCCGAGCACCATTTCCAAATTCACCGCCATTGGAATAACGCAGTAAATCAAGATAAGCGGCGGGAAGACACTTGTTCGGAATAGACCATTTTGCCGGATCGAACGGGTGGTATAGCTTATGTAAAGGATCGGTTACAGGGAAGGGATTGCGCTGCCTTTCCCGTATTTCCGCAATCTCCTCCTCAGATAGAGGGTTGTTCCAATGACTAATAAAATGTTCCACTTCTTGCTCCGTCAAACCGGGATACTTCTGGTAGCACACTTCGAATACAGATGCCCAATTCATCCGAGCATTCCTCCTTTTGACCTGTTGATTATTTTTTATCCTTCATTAGTAAAAGGGTCGATTACTTTTTGTTCATAAGAAGATAACACGATATTTGTTGAGGGCGTACCATATTGCATGGAATCATCAATGAATTGTTCTAAACTCTCTACAGAATACGTTGCTATTTTGACAATATAGCTAATTTCCCCTGCTACCCGATGACACTCCAGTACATCTGGATGGTTACGGCAAAAGCTTGCTAACGATTTACAATCCTTCGATTCAAACAAAATAAGTGCAGAGATTGGACGGTTCATTTTTTTTAGAGAAACGCGTGCATGGTAACCCTCAATAATTTGTTGCTCCTCTAACTTTCGTACTCGCTCAGTTACGGATGGAGAAGATAAATGAACAGCTTCTGCCAAATCTTTCATGGAAATTTTCGCATTCGACTGTAATATTCTCACGATGTTTTTATCAATTTGATCCATAACATACCCAACCTTTTTTTATAATATAGAATAAACAAAATTATTAATAAATTAAAGTCAAACAACAAAATATCCTTTTCCAGTCTGTTTATGAGCCTTCTATATTTTTATAAAATAAGGATATCAGGGAGGGGATTTGGGAAATGAAAAAGGTATTATTATTATTAGCTAACGGATTTGAAGCAGTAGAAGCTAGTGTATTTACAGATGTGTTAGGTTGGAATAAATGGGAGGGAGATGGAGCAACTGAGGTCATAACAGTTGGTCTTCGGAATCAATTAACCTGTACATGGAATTTTACTGTTATGCCAGAAAAAACAGTCAATGATATTCAACTGGATGAGTTTGATGCACTCGCTATTCCAGGAGGATTTGAAGAAGCTGGATTTTACGAGGATGCCTTCAGCACGCCATTTTTAAATATCATTCAACATTTTTATTCCAATCAGAAACCGATTGCTAGTATCTGTGTTGCATCATTAGCACTGGGCAAAAGCGGGATTCTTAAAGGAAAAAAAGCGACCACATACAATCATTCAACGAGTAAACGAAAAGAGCAGTTAAAGAATTTCGGTGCAGATGTACAAAATGATTTAATTGTTCAGGATGGAAATATTATCACTTCTTCAAATCCAGGTACAGCTTTTGCTGTTGCATTTCTATTACTCGAAAAGCTAACGTCTAAAAAAAATGCGGAACATGTAAAGGATCTTATGGGATTTTGAATCATTCAGAAGCAATTGAATGTGCAAAAAATAAATATAGGAGAATTCAACATAGTAACAACAGACCTTTTCATTTACAGTTTGGGATATGGCTTCTTATATCAAGAAGCACATGCAAATGAGTAGACAAAAGTCTAAAGAAAAGGGTAATGATCAAGATGCCAAATCAACAAAATCAACCACTCCAAACGACAAGCATGCCTATATTTTCAGAGATGATTGCTGCCTTTTGGCGGGAGCAATTCGGAAACGGGGAAGTCCTTTATCACGATGAGGTCTTTACGCTTACCATCAATCCTGACCTAAGAGATGACAACCGGGTAATGGTATTGGAAATGACCAACGGGAAGGTAGTGGCGGTTCTGACGCCGGCAATGGCTGATAAGGCGGGACTTACTCAGCAAGCAGAACAAACTGAAGCCATCTTGAGACAAAAATTAAATGAAGCAGGGGTTACGCTGCATGGGGCAGATTATCTCTTTTATTTTACAAAAGCCGATAAGAATTCATTGATGCAAGAAGCCGTGGACGGTGACTTGCGGCAACTGACAGAGCAAGACCATGCTGTATTTTCCGAATTCCAAGCCTCTTCCTCAGAGCAGGATGAATTATCGTTTAAAACGAACCTGTCAAATGTGCGTTGATCCTTAAATAGAAGGAGAGGATTATAGCAGATAAACATCCGAGTAATTATGAACAGATTTTCAATGAAATTGAAAAATTGCCGTTGCTATTGAATGATGTAGATTATTACCCTTTAGTAATGCGCGGATACAATTATCTAGTTATGCTGCATGATAGCGGCTTGGATGAAAAAATGGTATATAACCGCCTCTTAGCAACTCATCAAAATTTAGAAAATGAGTGGCAACAAGACTTTATAGCAGAACTCTTAGATTTTGTTTGCGGTTTTATTGGGAACCAAGAGTATTATATTTGGCGGCATGATGGAGCATTTTCAAGGGAACTCTCATCCGTAAATATAAAAACAGAAAGATCAAATCAAGATTAATCGAATCGATTCTCTGCGAATCGTACTTTTTGTTTAAAATCGGTTGTTCGTCAGAACGTCACGCGGCACCAAGGCTAGTGCAGCAATCTACAGTGAAATCAAAATCAAACGATTATTAGAGCCCTCATCTGTGCAACAAGGTGTGGGCTATTTGACGTTTATGTATAATTTTTATATAAAATGAACTTTTCTGATCCCCGCGATCTCTTATCTATGAAAAGGGGAGTGAACATGAGAGTAAGCCATCTTGTCAAACAAGCCAAAAAAGGAAACAAAGAGGCATTATTACAGCTCATTATGGCCGATAAGGACGCTTATTACCGACTTGCCTATACATACATGGGCAATGAGCATGATGCGATGGATGCAATGGAAGATATGATCGTCGCACTATATGAGAAGATTGAGCAATTGCAGATGAACGAAGCGTTCTACAGTTGGAGCAAGACGATTCTCGTCAATCGCTGTAAAACATTACTTCGCAAAAAGGATCGCTTCGTACCACTGGAAGACGAGCAAGGGCCATCACTAGCTGCATTAACAGATGATAATCCTTATCGTGATACCGAGTCCGAAATGGACATGCAGGTGCTGCTATCCCATCTGAATGCACAGCAGCGGGAAGCGATCGAGCTTCGCTATGTTCATGATCTTCCGTATCAGACGATTGCAGATATGACCGGCGCGCCGCTTGGAACCATAAAATCGAGAATATCACAGGGTATGCAAAAACTAAAAGCGATGATCGGAGGTGATCGTTATGACAACGATCGAGGAGAAGTTACAGGAGCATAAAGAGACCTTGAATCAAATCCAGGCTCCGTCTGACCTTGAGGGCAGACTTCGAGATGCCCTTCACAATGTTCCCGCCAAAAAAAGAAACAAGAACAAAACTCGGGCATGGGTTGCATCGGCAGCAGCGGCACTCATTCTCATGGTTGGCGTATATGAGTATCCGGCCCTAGCTTATTACGGCAGTAAGTTGTTTGGCGGAGTCAACTTCAACAGCATTGCGGATGTGATGAAGCAGGGAGTCGCACAAGAAGTAAACAAAAGCACCAAGCTTAAGGATGGCACTGTCCTTACCATTAATGCCGTAATTGCGGACGATAACGTATTTCGCATCTATTACACAATTGATCGACCTGCGGGTACTGAGTATACGGACCACGACTTTGTACGGTATAGTTTTGAACATGTAAAAGGGTTCTTGACCGATTCCAGCCCAATTGAAGGGGGCGGAAGTCCCGGAAAAAACAAAAGCCAGTTCGTAGGAGATTTTGAGTTCGAACCAGTCAGTCCGTTTTCTCGAACATTAACCCTTACATTCACTGAGTGGCTGGGTGAAGGGGAGAAGATAACTTATCCGATCTCCTTCGATTTTGAAGCGAACAAAGCGATGAAGAGTATCTTTAAAGAGGATATTTCCGAATCCATCGTTGTCGATAAAGGAACCATTCACTATGACTACATTACGGCTTCCCCAACCTCAACGATCATAAAAGGGCATTATGAATTAGAGGAATACCCGAGATTTTCAGGCCAAACCAAGCTTTATGTGAATGGAAAAGAAGTTAGTTGGACTAGAGGAGGGGGAAGTAATCCAGACTTCCGACTTAAATTTGATCCATTCCCTACAGACAATATTCAGTCCATTGAGCTTGAACTCGTTAATTTTGAAGGATATCACAACATACAAGAGCCTATCTCGCTTGCATCACCATCCGATCGTTCCATTCAAATTGGAGATGAAAAGTTCTGGATTCGCAGCGTTACTAAAACGGCTATTGGTTATGATGTTGTCATTGCGAGAAAACAATTTACTTTCTTGAAGACGGACACATTATCCGTACAGGCTGGCAGCAAAGTTATTCCTGTATCGTCAATATCGAAAGAAAGACAATGGGATTTGAAGAACGGCAACATTCTGTGGGAACAGACGTATTCGTTTAACACAACCGATAAACCAGAATACCTACTGGTGGACGGCTACCAATATATAAAAACCTATAAGAAGAAAATCTCAATTCCTGTAGATAGCAAAAAATAAAATTATGCTTTACAGCGGTTCATAATCATACGTTACACAAAACAAAATAGAGAAATAACCAGATTTAGAATATTTGAAAGCCCGGAAGATAGACACTTGTGACAAAGTGTGGGGATTCGCCGAGTTTTTATACTTTGCACACAAAATACAGCCCGTGCATTTTATATCGCAATGTATATTAATTATAAACTTTACAGGATATGGTGATAAGAATGCATGCAAAAAATGAGCTTATTGTCATCGAGGGCTACGGCCATGTAGGAAGAACCATTTGCGCGAAACTGGGGCCGGTATTCAATACCCGGCAAGCTGCTCTTCCGCTGAAGGGGAGGGGAAACTGTTGAGCATTGCTGCACACGAAAGACCCAGAACATCTGACGGAAAACGGGCATGGATGATGACGGCGATTTGCCTCAGCGCTTTCTTGTCTCATTTTACAGCCGGGGTGGTGAATGTGTCGCTTCCCCGATTCGTCACCGTGTTCCAGTCCGATATTGGGACAGTGCATTGGATGACGACGGGATATCTCCTCGCTATTACGTCGCTCCTCCCATTAATGGGCAAGTTAGGCGATCGCTGGGGGCATCGCCGCATCCATAACTGCGGCATAGCCCTATTCACAATTAGCTCAGTTCTGGTTGCGCTCTCGCCGAATCTCACCGTGCTCCTCTTCATGCGGGTTGTGCAAGCGACAGGTACGGCAATGTTCCAGGCGACAAATATGGCAATTATCACGTTTCATATGCCGAACACGCATAGAGGGCGGGCTCTTGGTTTTGTGAGCACCGCTGTTGCCCTAGGCGGCATGGCGGGACCGGTTGCAGGCAGCTTCACCGCGGCTTGGTTGAGCTGGCAATGGGCGTTCCTGATTCATGTTCCTGTGGCAGTCGCGGCAACCGGGTTAGCGCTGCGCTTCATTCCTGCTGATCAGAAGAAAGAGACGAGAAAAGCCTCATTGGACGGAATTGGAGCCATTTTGTTCATGTGCAGCATCAGCATTGGAATATACGCCATTGTGAACGGAGGCGCGATAGGGTGGCGATCTCCGAATATGCTTCTACTGTATGCAGTCCTGCTAATTGTTTGCCCTCTGGGCTGGTTGTGGCAGTCTCGGCAGAAAGAGCCTTTTCTGCCGCTCTTGGCGTTCCGTATTCCAGCCGTAGCCTGCGGTCTGATCATTAGCTGCGCATCTTTCCTGATGGCCAATATTGCATTGGTTCTCATGCCATTTTATATTTCCGGAACCACCTCGGTATCCACGGCAGATACAGGCTATGTCATGCTGGCGTATCCGCTTCTCTTGGCTGTAATCGGTCCCGTTGCAGGGCACTTATCTGATCGGATTGGATCACGCCGCTTAATGGGACTTGGATTATGCGCCATGGCAGGCGGGTTCATGCTATTCTCTGGGGTATTCGGCGTATTGCCGCTGTGGGCAATTATTTGTACGCTGGCCTTAATCGGTTCAGGAATGGGGCTAATTGCCTCGCCGAATAACAGCTTCATTATGAGCCATGCGGTGAAGGAAGACGCAGGATCGCTCGGGAGTATGATTGCATTGACGCGTAACGTGGGCTTGGTGCTTGGTGCCGCGCTAGGATTGGGACTTATGGACGACGGTGATCCTGCCAAGCCGTTGGAAGCATATCTGAACATCTTTGGTTTCGGCGCATGGATCGGCGCTGCCAGCCTGCTGCCGCTCTGTTACAGTTGGTACGTACGGAAAAGGATGGTAAAGCGGCGACAAGAATCAGTGTAGAAAAATGACGGTAAACTGCTAGCATACGCCTGGTTATCTCATTTTACGTTTTATATATTGAGGAAGGTCAATTGGCTAGCGTATGTAATGAAGGATTGTATCTCAACGCATTCATCCCTTTGGGAGCGGATGCGTTTTTTTGTGCAGCATCCCGGCAGATAAACAAAGTGGATAAAGCGGCTCTACAATTCCTCCACTGAACCATTACTATGGTATGGGACGAATTATTAGAGCCGCTTATGTACAAGCATGAAAATAATTGTTAGCGAACCGAATTAGTTCTGGGCAATACATCCGCTACGGGTTTCTGTCTCTGTCCATGTTTTGGTCTCCGATTGGCCGTTGTCATACTTGCAGGTTTGCATGTAGTGTCTAGTGATGTAGGTTTTTCCATTGATGCAGTTTGTTTCGGTTCTGATTAAAGCTTTTCCGCCGCACCAGGCTGCATGGGACGGGCTTGGCAACGCAACGAGTACTACAGATGCGCAAACAACAACCGCCATTAGTTTTGTTATTTTGTTCATATGTTCACCCCCTATTATAAGACACATTCTACTTATGAATGCGTTTTCCTCCTTTATTATAGAAATATTTTCAATGATTTCCCATCCCGTTGCAATTATCAATCAACACGATATACAAAATGAGGAGCAGCTGTAGGAACTTGCTCCGGAAAAGAAGGTTTATCGCCGATTTTTAAAGAATATGAAACGTAATGGAATTTCGTGGATGACTTACGATTGAAGGGATAGCTGCTAATAGAGTGATGATGGGTCTGATTTCGATAATGGGTTAGGGGGTCATTGCTGTGATGGAGCGGAATATTGTTGTCGGCATTGATGGAGGCGGTACGAATACAAGAGTTATGATTTGTGATCTGAACGGAAATGAGCTTGCTTATGCGGAGGGTGGCTGTGCATCCAAGTATAAAGACGAGAACGCAGCTGAGAATGTGAAAGCGACGATTAAGAATGCGCTTGCGATAGCAGGGCGAGATACAACCAATGTGGCCGCGCTTGTTGCTGGAATTGCGGGTTATGACTCAGAAGCAGATGACACCTGGATCCCTGCATTTACCGACATTCCAGGGCTCGATTGCCCCAAGCTGCACTTGAATGACTCCGATGTTGCTCACGCAGGAGCACTTCAAAATCAACCAGGTATCATTGCCATCGCGGGAACCGGAACGATGATTATGGGCATCAATGAATACGGCACACGAACCCGAAACTTGGATTATCGCCATTACGCGTATAGTGCAGCACGTCACCTTGCCTATGATGCTGTGTATGAAGTCCTTGCAGGTCGCCCAGATGATTCGAATGAAGGACTGATTACGCAGATGCTGCAGCATTGGAAAACGAACAGCTTGGAGCAGTTGCAGGAGCTTGCTCGGCGAGGATTTGAGCCAGATACGATGAAGCGCGATCAGCATTTTGGTCAATTCGCTCCATGTGTAACCGCAGCGGCAGAACGGGGCAGCAGCATAGCAAGAAACGTATGCAACCGCGCTGTAGAGCAGCTCCGATTAGGGATCGAGCTTGTCGGCTCCAACTTCGAAGAGCGCAGCATCGATGTCGCGCTAATCGGTAGCGTCATCTGCAGCTCTTATATGCGCAGCAAACTAACCGAAATGCTTATGTCACATCCAATGAAGCAATATCATGCGGTTGAACCACTGTTTCCACCCGTAGTCGGTGCCATTCTTCTTGCCTATAAAGAGCTAGGTGTCCAAGCGGAAATGAATGTAGCAATGAAGTAGAAGATGATTATCTAACTTAGATCGTATTGTTAACATAGCTATGTGGGTAAAAAGGAGCTGAAGAACGTGGAAATTTCGAAAGGAGTTTACATGCTTGAGCTGGACTTTCACGGGAATATCATCCATCCAACACTTTTGTGGGATCAGGAGATGACGGTATTAATTGATACTGGATTTCCAGGACAAATCGAAGATCTGCGAATGGCTATGCAGAAAGTCGGAGTCTCACTCGACAAGCTTAACCTTGTAATTTTGACACATCAGGATATCGATCATATCGGTTGTTTACCTGATATAGGTGAACAGCCTCTCCTCAAAGACAGACAAATAAAGAATCCCCCTAAGGGTAGGGTAGACAACACCTTACACGATGGTCAGGAACTTGCTTGTTGCGGCGGAATACAAGTCATCCACACTCCTGGGCATACTCCAGGTCATATCAGCCTCTATTTAAAAAGAAGTAAAACGCTAATTGCTGGGGATTCACTATATAGTGTCAACGGTATGCTTGGAGGTATTCATGAACCAACTACACTCGATATCGAGGAAGCTAGACATTCGTTGCAAAAAGTTCTGAATCTCAATATAGAATCCATCGTATGTTATCACGGAGGACTAAGCAAAGAGAACATTAATGATCAAATTCGGAAATTTGCATAAGCCTTCGAATGAGGACTCTGAAATTTACAGTTTCATTCCAATCGAGTCTATCTCTTTATTCATAAATACCATAGGAGAAACACAGTAAAGACTTCGAACATAAGTGTCGAAGTTTTTTTGTCACTTTTTTAGCGATTACGACGGAAAATTCGAATGTAGTGTGTCTGCTTCTTAAAGGGGGATAAACAGTGAGTCATGATATGGAGCGGGTGCAAGCGACTCTGCATGGAGATTGGGAGGCCTTTGGAGCCATTGTCCGTAAATATGCCAATATCCTGCACGCCGTTGCTTATGAAGTCGTTCGGGATTATCATACTGCGCAAGACATTGCGCAAGAAACGTTTCTTAAAGCATATACGAATATGCACACCTTACAGAACCCAGAGAAACTTGGGAGCTGGCTATATTCTATTGCTAGGAGATTAAGTCTGAATGCAATACGTACGGAAGGCAGATATACATCGCTTGAAGTTGCCAAGGATCTTCATTTCGGCCAATCAGTCGAAGAACTTGTCATGCAGCGTGGCGTGAGAAACAAGGTCTTCGATGCTTTCAACGCCCTAAGTGAACCGCAGCGGCTTGCATCTATGCTTCACTATTTAGGCGGGTTCACGATTCGAGAAACCTCAGAAATACTTGATATATCGATGAACGCGGCGGAGAGTCGAATTCGCAGAGCAAAAGATTCACTCAAAAAGGAGCTGTTTGTATTAATGGATGATTTCATGAATCATGATGGCTTTGGACAAAACATTGAACGAGAAGTTCTGCGTGCGATAGTCCCGCGCATTGCAACAATTGAAATTCCTGTATCGGATTTACGCAGGGCAGTTGAATGGTATGGTGTGATGCTCGGTGCTAACCTTCAAGAAGAATGGAGTGATGAATGGACAACAGCAATGCTGCACTTTCAAGGCGGATCAGGAGCGATTGGAGTGCCTTCCTTGTACCTCGTAAAGACAGAAGATACTCGCCGATTAACATTTAGAAATACGAAACATGGGTATATTCAAAGTATTATCGACCTCTATACGCATGATCTCAAAGGGTACTATCGGTTTCTAAAGGAACGCGGAGTTGATGTCAATGAGATTGATTGGGAGCAGGAACCTCATCGTCAAGGATTCGGGTTTCGGGACTGTGACGGCAATTCGTTTGGGGTTTGTAATGTTGAACTTAACGGTCAAGGAGACGCGAACCAAGCAATTCCACAATCCCATCCGTACGTATGGCGTGTTGCAGGCATAGAAATTCCTGTGTCGGATTTGAAAAAAGCAATAGCTTGGTATACCGAGACTTTTGGCATGAAAGTTCTTGGAGAACCGGACGGAGATTGGGAGGCAGCCATGCTTTATCTGGATGGAGGCGAACGTCTTGGGGTTCCAAACTTATATTTGGTTGAAAACCAAGATGAACAGCGACTTGCTTTTACGAATACATATACGAATGTAACCCATAGTGTAATCGACTTCTACTCAGCCAATGTGAGTGAGATGCTATTAGGGTTGCGTAATCGAGATGTGGTTATGAATGGAGCTAGTGGATTTTTTGATCCAGACGGGAATTCATTAGCCGTATGCAGCGCAGTACATCGTGGACAAGTGAATAAACAAGACGACATAACATCCGACTGTAAATTTGCAAAATAGTTCAACACGATAACATGAAAACCCGTATAGTATAAATGAATTCACATTCCAATCGAGTCTACATCTTACTATCTCAGGGGGAACACATAAAATGGACGTAAATGAAATCAAACAGCCAAGGGCCGCAGGACTCCGTAAAGTCGAAATATCGGATAAGGCTTTGGGCATTACATTTCCAATGTGGGTGATGTATCCTACGGGGACGGCTGAGCAAACCGTTCAATTAGGGCCATATTCGATCGAGTTAGCGAAGGATGCTGAGGTCTTGGCGGGAACGTTCCCGTTGGTGCTGATCTCTCACGGTACTGGCAGCACTCCTTTTGCCTATCGTATGTTAGCTCAGCATTTGGCACGGAATGGTTTTATCGTCGGAATGCCTGAACACCCATTCAATAATAGAACCGATAATAGCTTGGAAGGTACGGTTCAAAATCTGGCGAACAGACCCCGTCACATTCAGATGGCCATCGACTGTTTTTTTGAAAATGAGAGGTTTGCTGGGAAAGTGAACCCGAATGACGTTTCGATTATCGGACATTCCCTTGGAGGATACACCGCATTGGCAGCGGCAGGCGGGGAGCCCACCTCATTTCCTCATGAGTCGCCAGATGGTCAACCACAGCACATTGAGGTCACGCCAGATCCCCGCATTCAGTCGCTCGTATTACTCGCGCCGGCATCGGTATGGTTTCAATCCAAAGAAGCGTTACGCAAGGTTGATGTCCCAATTTTGATGCTTGACGCCGAAAAAGACTCATACACACCCGCTTTTCACGCGCAAATTATTATGAATGGGGTTGCTGATCGAAATAAAGTTCAATATCGAACTGTACAAAATGCCGGACACTTTTCCTTTTTGAGCCCATTCCCCGCTTCGATGAGTTCACCATCATTTCTGCCATCACAAGACCCTCCGGGCTTCGATCGAATCCAGTTTCACAAGGAGCTGTGCGCAGAAATCACGAGCTTCCTGGAGCGGTAGTAATCATTTTTGCATGTCTCGAAGAATGATGTGGCTAACGGAACGATAACTTAATACAGATAATTATAGGCAGCCGACATTTTTGGGTCAGCTGCCTTTTTCACGAACGGAGAAGCAAGTTAAAACAATATGTGCCTTTATATAGTAGGCGGAACGGGTAGAGAAGTGAGAGTCCCTTTATCACTGTCCATGAGGTGACGGCTGTTTATGTATGGATACATAGAGATTGCGAGCTCATCTTGTAGAAGACTGTTAAAAAATAACTAGTACACACATATATGCATGTGGTAAAATACTACTCCCTAAAATCAACAGGTCTAATGAAAGGGAGTGTACGCGTGGAAGATTTAAAAATAGAACCATACCAACCTGAAAGAGATAAAGCACAAATTGACCTTCTATTACATAACGACAATTATCTGCTGGAACGATTTTATCAGGATGAAGAAAGAAACAAGGACAACATTTTGGTTGCACTGAGGGATTCGAAACTGGTAGGTTTCCTTTCATTTAACGGTTTCTGCCGAAAGCCAGAGGCAATTCTCTATGTACGCAAAGAATATGAAGCAGAGCATATTGGCCCAATGCTGATTAATCAGTATGAAGAAATGCTCGTCCAAAATGAAAGAGTAGAGCATACCATTTTTACTTGTTCTGCTAGGGACGTTGATGTCATCGGCCTACTAGAGAATAACGATTATCGATTGTACTTCTCATCCTATATGATGGAGCGTATCGGCGAAGCCTTTCCCGCAAGCAACATCGTGGTAAGAAATTATGAAGATGATGATTACTATGAGTGGGATCGAATTTGCGAGTTAGCCTTTTATTATATGCGTCAGCGTGTTGGAATGTATCCTTCGTTCTTTTATAAACCTCTGGCGTCGGAGCGGGAAGGATTCGCTCACAACAAGCAAAATATGTTTGTCATGACCGTGGATAACACGATTGTCGCAATAGGGCGAATAGACGGCAATAAAATTGGAATCGTTGCAGTGTCAAACGAACATCAATCACGTGGCTATGGTAGACCTTTTGTTCAATTTCTTGTAAATGAAATCATTCGTAGGGGTGAAGAAAAGGCGACACTTCAAGTGGTGAAAGGTAATTTCGCGAAATCACTATATGAAAGTCTCGGGTTTAAAGAATATGATTATCACTATTTCTACATCAAATATTTTAGACCGGAGACAAGACTAAGTGCTCCTCCCGATAATTATTGAGCAACAAGTTTTTCCATACTGTTGTGAATTTCATTGGAACAACCATAGATGAGAAGAGGGGAAGCGGGAATGAGCAATATCGTAGAACCTGTCATATATAATACTTTTCCAATCGAGATACAAGCGTACTTCAGTGAAGCAGATGTGACAGTCGTTAAGAAAACCGCAAGGTCATCTGTATATCACATGAAAAATCAATCCCACGATGTCTACCTAAAAGTAACTCCAAAAGAACAAATGCAGCGTGAAGCCATTATGACGAGCTATTTGCATTATAAAGGCATATGCCCAAGCGTACTACACTACAGTTCCAATGATAACAATGATTATCTGGTCACCGAACGAATTCCCGGTTCACATGCAGCAAGCGATGAATTTATAGCTCACCCAGAGCATTTATGCGACGTATTTGCGGAAAGCCTTCTACATTTGCATCAAATTGCACATACGGATTGCCCTGTTACGAACGGGCTAGAGGAAATGTTCAATCGGGCAGAGCGCAAGTATCGGGAAGGGAAGGCAGAAAAAAGCCTTCTTCAGTACATAGGCTATAACAGTAGCGAAACCGCATTTAAAGATATGGTATTTCTATATAAACGCGCTATAGAAGACAAAGTGATCATACATGGCGACTATTGCTTGCCGAACTTAATTCTGCAAGATGATAAACGAAATGGCTACATAGATGTAGGATATGGCGGGGTAGGAGATCGGCATTATGATATCTTCTGGGCGATATGGTCTCTACAATTCAACTTGAAAAGCGCTGACTATGCCAATAGATTTGTGGAAGCATATGGCGAACATGTTATTGATCAAGATCGGCTTCGTCTTTGTGGGCTTATGTCGGTGTTTAACGGCTTTAGAGGACAAGATTATTATGAATCGTAGATTCTCTCCACAAATCGTAAAATGAAAGCCGCACGGACTATTTCTTAGTCCTGCGGCTTGTTCACACGTTAAGATTGAAACTTCGAAGATCTCCAGTTCGTACCGATCATACTATTCAATAGTACTGAAAACGCACAACCGATTACCAAGCCCAAAAAAACATGATCCGGCAATATGCACAATGGAACGAAACACAAGCAAAAAGCCGTTATTATGAAGTTCATGCTGTTTGAAAGTTTGGGATGTGATGACCACCATCTTTTCATGCGATTCACCCTCCCTTATTCTTTATCATTCCATTATATATCATTTGTAAAACAATTTGAATGAAAGAACCCAATCTACGAGTTTGATTTCTCTTGGTTTAGGACTCCTAAGGACAGACATCTCGTTAGATTGGGTTATCATTTCACCTAATTATGTTCAACATCAACATTTCGCTGTTCAGCAGTTTTCTTCTTACCAAATAAAATGATAATAGCAGGTAAGATCGTCAACGCACAGACCAAGGAATACAGTGTATCGATAACCGTTGTCATCCCGAATGATCGGAGGACAGGGAAGCTAACAAATAGTAAAGTAGAGAACCCGATCATAACGGTTAGGCCGGATACCGTAATCGCTTGCCCAACCTTGGATAAGGATACGGTTATCGCTTCTTTTGTAGATAATCCTTTCAATTTTTCTTCTCGATATCTTTCCATGATCAGAATCGTGAATTCGGTTCCTATGCCTAATACTAGGCAGCTTAGCGCAATCGTAAGCGGGTTATAGGACTATAGGACAGGTCCAACATATGCAGGGTACCAGGCGAAAATCCAAGGACCAAGACAATAGGCAGTAAAGAATACAGGGCATATTTCAAGCGTCTAAAGGCCACTAATAAACCTATAAAAATAACCAATAAACCTGTAATCGTGATTACGTTATGATTGGCACTCACATTATCGATCCCATGCAGCATCATGACTTGAGCTCCGACAGGGCTCACTTGGAATCCATCGCTGGCATCAATTTGTTGTGTAATGTTATTCATAAGCGCCAACTGCTGTGCCGATGACAGTTCTTGATTCACTTTGAACTGCATCGTAGCATACTGCTTATTTGCACTAACGACGGACTTCATTAGGGTAGGAGGCATTTGCTTCATCAGATTCTCAAGCTGCTCCTTGTCAGAAGAGAAATCGTGATTACCAGTCATTTGAAGCAGGAGCTGTGGTAAGCTTGTAACTTCTTCTACGTCCTTATGCTGAGCCACGATCTTGTCTCCGAAGCGATTCATCCAATTTATCGTATCCGGATCGGTTACATCGTCCGCTTCGACTAAATATGTGATGAAAATAGTAGATCCCACAACGTCTTGAAGGGAATTGGTATCTTGCAATGCCTTCAAATCCTGCGGTATCATTTTCATCAAGTTCGTTTCTGTAGGTATAGATGACTCCGTGGAGAAGCCAATTACAGATAGAACCAAGGCCACGACTAATATGGGAATAGGCAGTTTACCTACCCAATGGGTGTATTTTTCAAGGAATCGAGATAGCCATGTGTTTTCATTTATTATCTTAACTGGCTTCGTATGCTTTCGATCTAGTAAATGGAAGGTTGAGAACAGCAGGCAGATCTCGATGATATAACAGAACATGACTCCAATGGCTAACGTTACACCGAATTGCTGCATCATCGGAGCTTTGGACAGCAGCATTGTTAAAAAGCTTAACGCCATAACAAATACGGCAATGCCAACGGACGGCCCCATATGCCTGATCGAATTCACAACGGCTGCTTTCGCGTTATATTTGCTAATTTTCAGCTCTTCTTCATATCTATTGTGGAATTAAACGCCGAAGTCGGTTCCCAGTCCAATAATGATGGGCAGTGTAGCCATGGTAGCAACTGTAATTGGGAGACCGGCCCATCCCATAAACCCGAATGCCCATATTAGACCGATTAACACGAATGCGAGCGACATCATCACCCTACGACGAACCCGGAAGACAAGGAATAACACGACAATCATTAATGCCACGGCGATTACTAGCATGATTGCCATGGTAGACATGACTTCATCCTTCACCTCACCCAGAATGATCGGCATGCCTCCCGCTTTGACGGTAATCTTCGAATCGATATCTCGATTAGGCCACTCATGTAAAAGTCGCACGCGAGTTTGGAGTAGTTGGATTGGCGGATTTTTTTTGAAATCGGATCATCCATTATTTTCGAGGTTTCCATCAAAAAACTGCTTCCCATTTTCACCAACTCATTGTATACATCATTGTTATTGTTTTTAATCGTAAGGTTAAGGAACAGTTGTTTGTGTTCTTCTACATAATTCAGCATTTGCTCGTAGAAAGAATGCAATGACTCACGGTTGCTATTCACATTCTGGAAAAAGTCAGTTGCAATCATGGTCGTGACTTTGTTGAGCAAATCATACTTGTCTTCATAGTAACGATAGAAGGTACTGCGGTGAACAAGCGATTTTTCGCAAATATCCTGAATAGTAATGGATGAAAAAGTCTTTATCGTCAGCAGTTCCATAAATGCATTGGTAATATCGCGTTTTGTTCGTATATTCGAATTGCTGTTCATATTGGGCATCCTTTCTGCCAGGGAGTGAAAATGAATGTACAAGATAATAAATTTATTATGAAGATAGATTCGAGCAGACTCAAGTCTGTTGAAACAATAACTCTTTCTAAATTGAATAAAGTGATGAGAAACGGCGTTTAGTTAACAGTAATAACATTATGTTAACAATATGGGCGCAGAGGTGCAGTGGTTACAGGTTCTAGCTCGCATGCATTATGATTTGTAGTTGCGTTGGAAGAACTCGACGTAAACCAATCTGAGCTATTCTGTCAGTAGATGGGTTGTTTTAGCGAATTCTGCGCTTGCCTGGGAAATTTCAAATAACAATTGCTTGACTCTGTTAAACTGCTTTGTTGATGTTTTATTGAAGTAACCGGCTGGTTAGTGGAACAAAGAGGAGTAAGACTGATTACGGAGGAAATTATAATTTGAAATACGCGACCACGGCCAAACTTATAATATATATTCAGTGTAATTGTAGGGGAGAGCTAATGAGCTAATGATGAGGAGCTAAAGGGTTGGGGAAGGAGAATACCGCTTTACACTTAACGTGAATGGTGAGTGGGGATTTAATGGATTTTCTGGAGAGGTGAACTTCTTAGGAGAAGATTATAATATGAATTATTTAGAGTTAAACAGATAAATAGTTAACCTTTGAAGACCCCCTAAGTAGATCGCCGCCATCTTCTAACACCATGAGAATCAAAGTGGAAAAGCCTCCCCGGTACTACGCGCCTTAAGCCTTTTGTATTCGTGAATACAAAGGCTATGCGATATTCCGGAAAGAAATAAATTGTTTATATTTACAAAAGAGAACAATTGTTCTATTATATTAAATATCTCAACTAGCTAGAAACTAATGGTTTTGAGCACTAACTTCTAAAATCATAGTTATCGCGTAACGTACCAGCATTCGCGCCCCACGCTCTTCCAAGGCAAGTCGATGGAGAGAACTCTAGAAACCCACCAACAGGACTTCATATTAGCACACCAACACATTCTAACATGTTCCGATGGAGCCATAAGGCTGTTCGCCGTAAAATACATGAGACATTTTATGAAATTGCCGAAGAACCTAAAAATCTTAAGCATTCAGAAATGATCTTCTTGACCATCTCGATTGAGATTGTACACCTCAAGAAAACGAATATTTTATGTATTCCTTGCACAGGTCTAACGAATATGGGGAATCAAGTTGGAATTGTAAGAACCTTAATTTTGGGGAATCGATAGTTACTCTGATAGGAGGCAATATGATGAGTGACGGGAAAATCCTTGGAATTGCATACAATGTCATTCCTGTGGCTAACATCGAGAAATCAGCAGAATGGTATGTGAAACACTTTGGATTTAACATTCGACACCAGCGGGAAGGATATTTAAGTTTGTTTAGGTACAATAGGCCTATATTAGACTTAATTCAAAGTGATAACGACACGAGAGCTGTATTCGAAATCAACAATAAGAAGAGATGGATCATAACCTTTTTCACAAATGATATTGAGTCTTTACATACCTATTTGAAATCAGAAGACGTGAAAGTCGGAAACATTAGCGATGAGGGGAAGTACGGGAAATTCTTTGTATTGGAAGATCTGGATGGCAACCTATTTGATATTTGGGAAAACCACGACTGCGAACTAAATTACTGACTTGTTAGATTTTCAACAAATCAGATGAGGTGACTTCGATGGGTGCTATTATTAGAGAAATCGGAAGTATCTTTATTCCAGTCAAAAATCTTGAAGAGTCCATTCACTGGTATGAGAGCATCTTAGGATTTCAACTAACCGTAAATTGGGGATTGGGTGCAACATTGAAACTGAATCATACTCCTACTGTATTGGGACTGATACAAGTAGATGAAAAGCAGCCGGTTACATTTAAGAACAAAGATGCATTAATCACACCTTACTATAACTTCTTAACCGAGGATGTCCACTCTGCTCATGAGTATCTGAAGAACAATGGAGTAAACGTGTTTGATATCCGTGACAATGGCGATTTTTATTTAATGGATTTTGAAGATCCTGATGGAAACTTGCTCAGTTTGATTGATTTGAATCAGGATTCAAGATGGCTCAAAAGCTTTACGAAATAATTTCAAAGGAGAAATGAATATGAACCAAGACCAAGTCGAGATTGTTCACCTCCAGGAAAAGAAATTTATCGGCATTCCAGTAACATCTAGTTTTCAGAATCATGACCCAAAGAGAGTTGAAGCTACAAAAGAATCTTTCTTGAATCGCAAACATGAAATCAAAAACGTAATCAATTCACATGAATATGTGTGTCCGCACTTCTCATCGGAAGTACTATTTACTTATTTTTTCTGCATGGAAGTAAGTACTCTTGAGGATATCCCTGAAGGCATGATTGGTTTTACAACTCCGCCTCATTCCTATGCGACAACAAGAACAGAAAAAGACCCTTATGAAGAAATCCATACTTACCTTGCAAACAATGGATTTGAAAACAATTCGAAGGCTCTTGCACTCGAGGTTTATCAATTTGAAGATCCTGAATGGCCAGGAAAAGTAGATGTATTCGTTCCAGTTATCGATTAAGTAAGCAATATTGAGAACGCAAGAGATTGGTATTGCAAATTACTCGGCTTGCCGACTGATGGAGAAATATTTTTTGGACATATTTATGTGCTTCCAATGCATGGGGAAACGAATATCGTATTAGACAGCAAGATATATTCACCAGAACACGTATTCAACATCCCAGTTGTTCAAATCGCTGCAGATGATATTCAAGAGTCCTATGAATACATGAAATCAATGAATGTAGAATTGGTATCCGGTATTGAAAACGGACATTGGTTCAATATCAAAGACCCTGATGGGAACGTAATCATGATTTGCAAGTAAAAAGGTACATAATAGCTTGTTCAGCACTCCGCCAATGCTTTAAGCCGATGGGGAATTGTGATTACAGAAGCCTTGAAATCAATATATTTAACAAGGAGGAATACACATAATGGCAATAAAGATAAAAAACTATGCAGTTGTTTCATTGCCGGTTCGTGATCTAGAGGTTTCCGTTAGGTGGTACAATGAGGGACTCGGTATTCCGTTCACTTTCGAATACTCCCCGGGTGACCAAGAGGCTTGGCTTAACGTCGGGGGAGTCGGACTTGGGCTTATTCGATGCCCAGAGGTGCCAAAGCTGGACTTTACGAATAGCAGTGGAGAGCATCAGCCAATCATCTCGCTGGAGGTAGACAATATTCATGAAGTGTACGAGGAGTTAAAGAAGAAAGGGAACGATATCGGCGAAATGGTGTACAAGCCACAGGGCGGGTACGGCTTCACTTTCCGCGATCCGGACGGTCATATGGGGCATTTGTGGGGCGGTTGGCCAAAGGAAGAAAGCTGATTATTTTCTCACACAACAAAGAGGCGGTATTTCATATGGATGTTCCATTGGCCGATTTCGATATATTTTCCGAGGAAGAGAAGCAGATCCTCCTTATCGTTAATCAGTTGAATACAGAGTATCCATTCCATCAATCGATCAGCGAGCTTTTTGAAGCACAGGTTTCCCGTACTCCAAGTCATATTGCCGTTGTTTGCGAAGGGCGGCAAATTACTTATAAGGAATTGAATGAAAGGGCAAACCAGGTTGCCTGGCACTTGCGCAGATATGGCGTAGGTGAATCCATTACTTGATGCAGCATGCAGAGTGCGTAGTAGTGCTCACAAAGGGATCTCATGCCTTTGTGAATCTAATGCATTGGTACACGCACGAATTTATATTTAGCGAATCGGATTGTGTACTGTTGATTGCTTCAATCAGTTTTGACTTGGCGCAAAAATACTTGTATGCTCCGCTACTAACCGGTGGACGCCTTTTTCTTTTTCCAGCAGGCGTCAATGATTATGCAGGCATATCTGAAACGATCGAACGAGAGCAAGTAACTGTGATCAACTGTGCGCCTAGCCTTATATATCCCTTGATCGACTTGCATGTGCCTGAGGAAGATCAAAAGGATCTCGGGCATCATTTTTCGCGTCTCCGCTCTGTCAATCGATGGTTTTTGGGAGGCGAACCAATCAATTTATTAAAATTACGACCATGGACAACGTCGCCTTCTTTCTGCGCAGAGATTATCAATACATACGGCCCAACCGAATGAACCTACAGGTGCTTCCGCTTGGGATGGTCGGTGAACTCTATATTGGAGGTGTTGGACTGGCTCGCGGATATTACCGGGCGAAAGAGCAGACGATGGAGAAGTTTTTAGATAGTCCAGTATCCGGCAGCTGCTCAGCCATACGGGCGGCGTCAATGTTCCTGGATTTCCAGGATATAAAGCTAACGGAGACATACCGTCTCTAGGTTAGTTACTAAGGGGAGAATCTCCGAGTTTAACGTCTGACGTGAAGGTTAGATTGCTTCTAGGCGTGCGGCATCAATATTCAGGCGGCGGGTATCTCATATTGCAGCAGTTGCTTGAAGATGTGTCGTGCATGCCATTCTCAGGAAGCAATAATCGGCAAGTCGGATGTGTTCCTGAGAAACTCCTCCGTGAACGAGATGATGAAACCGTACCGAGATCTATACACGGGGCTAGGTTTTGCGTTAGGCGGACAGGATGAGTATCATCGTTTTGGACAGCAAGGTATTAATGAAGGATACTGCAGCCGCTTTGTTGGCTACAGCAAGCTTGGATACGGGGCAGTTGTGATGGTAAATACAGATCACAGTTTACCGATCATACGAAATATCCTTTCGGCTATTGCCGAAGAGTATCATTGGCCGAACTACTATCCGGGCCAAAAAATGGCCATTGAGGTATCTCCAAGCGCCTTCACAGACGTTGTCGGAGAGTACGAGCTGGATGGCGATTACAAACTGGTAATTGATAGCGATGGAACAAGCCTGTTAATCGGCAAGATCAGTCCAAGTTTGAGTTATTCCCGCTATCCGAGCTATCATATTTTGCCAAAGCGGTAGAGATTGAAATTGAATTCATTAAGGTCGAAGAGTGCGTAATCGGAGTTCTATGCTCGCAGGACGGCATCCAGAAATTTGGAAAAAAGCTTTCGAAAATCACTTCTTAGCTGGCGGTCAAAGTCCATATAAATGACGGGAGGGGTCACTTAATGCTGTATTTGAATCATACTGACATTTTGAATCTCGGCGTGGATTGGGATACAAATATTGATGTCATCGAACGAGCGGTTCGTTGCATCGCGAATGAGGAATACTCGCAACCGATTAAACCTTATTTGCGATTCCAGAATCAAGCCAACCGCATCATTGCGATGCCTGCCTACGCAGGCGGCGCATTTCAGATCGCGGGAATAAAGTGGATTGCCAGTTTTCCAGATAATATACAAAAAGGATTGCCTCGAGCAAATTCGGTAACGATCCTGAACGACGCTGAGACGGGTGTACCGATAGCGACAATTAATACTTCGCTGATAAGCGTCATACGCACATCAGCCGTGTCAGGCTTAATCGTGAAATACTATGAAAATACGAAACGGCTGGAAAATATTCAAGCAGGCATTGTAGGATTTGGCCCGATCGGTAAATTTCATTTGAAGATGTTATGCTCATTGCTGGGAGAGCGCTTAAGCAAAATATATATTTACGATGTGGCAGGAGTTCAACCAGAGGAAATTTCGCATTTAGAGGGGAAAGTGGAGATTTGCAAGAGCTGGGAAGACGCTTATGTAAACTCGGATATATTTATCACGTGCACGGTGTCCAAATCTGGTTATATAGATCGAAAACCTAAGGACAATGCTCTTATTCTGAATGTATCCTTACGGGATTTTAGGCCTGAAATTCTGAATCACACGAAATCCATTATAGTCGATAACTGGGAAGAGGTTTGTCGGGAAAATACGGATATCCTGCACATGAATGAACAAATGGGATTGCAAAAAGAGCACACGAAATCCATTGTGGACATTGTGCTGGAAAACGAGCTAAAACAACGAAGACCAAACGATGCTATCATGTTTAATCCTATGGGCATGGCGATATTCGATATCGCCATGGCCCATCACTACTATAAGCTGGCTATGAACCGAGGGATAGGAACCCTCTTGAGCAGCTAGAAATGAGACAATGCTACAATTAAGGAGGAAGAAGCGAAAGCAGTCGCGGTAGGAGCCAAATACGAGGGAGATTTCTGGGATATCGTTATCCAGAAAGGAGTACCTGGAGACGCATTGCCTTTGGGTACAGTGCTGACGATTGCCGCCACCGGCTCGGAAATGAACGGACTCTCCGTCATTACCAATTGGGAAACGCAGGAAAAGCTTGGCTGGTCTGTTTAGCAGCACGCTGGCCTTAAATGGAACCCTCGCCATAGGCACCACGGGCGATTGGGCTTCTCATTCTCTTGAGCATGCGGTATCGGTAGTTCACGACATTCCGCATGGCGGAGGTCTTGCTATCTTGTTTCCAAACTGGATAACGTACTCCCTAGATGCCAACATTGGGCGATTCAAACAATTCGCAGAAAGTGTTTTAAACATCAATCCTGAAGGCAAAAACGATCAACAAGTTGCTGAAGAAGGCATCGCCGCACTTAGGGAATTCTTTGTATCCCTTTCTGCACCAAGCAGATTAGCGGATTATGGCATCGACGATTCAACGATTGAATTAATGGCAGATAAAGCAATGATATATGGTGATTTAGGAAACTTTAAGAAATTGAGCCGCTCCGATGTCTTGCATATATACCGGATGTCGCTATAAGAGAACATTAATTCATATTACCGATCCTACTCCTTCTAAGTAAAGGGAGCCAGGATCGGTTTTTATTATGTGTCTGGAGTATGGGAATATGTAGTGATGCCTCACTAATCATCAGTGTTGCTCTATGTTGCAGGGTATGACATGCATTTCACTTCGGGATAATTAACGCAGTTTAATGTCGGTTGGATTGCCAAGGTGGACAAGGAGCAAGGTGAGCAGTATCTCAATTTCAAGATGCGACGAAATTCTAATCTGGTTCCGTGAACCACATCGTGTCAACCGTATACATATGACTAAGGGCGTGGCCAATAGAAGGAAAAGGGGTGTTCACTTTTTGACTTAGATCTTTGATTCTCTTTTGGAGCGGTTGAATAGGGAAAATTGACTTACGTACTTCGCATCTGTACAATAATAGATAAATGGGATCTATAATATCTTTTGAAATTGTCCTCTTTCTTTTCAATATGATGACACAAGCAAAACCTATTTTAGAGCGCATCTGCAGAACAAAAAAGTTACTAAAGTAACCCAATATGCTTGCAATTAATGAAGTAAAGTAACACTCACTTCATCAGAGATGTTTTTTTATAGTCTATTTACAGATATAAGATATCTACAATATATATTATATGCTTTTGTATTATATCGCATTTGAAACCATCACAGAGGAGAAAGCTATGACAGAATTCTGGGAAGCAAGCTTTATTGAGAAACAAATGATGTGGGGATTGGAACCTTCCGACTCTGCTTTTATGGCAAAGGACTTTTTCCTCGAGAAGAAAGTGAAGGACGTATTGATACCTGGTTTTGGTTACGGAAGAAATGCAAAGATATTCTCAGATAACGGAATGCATGTGACAGGTATTGAGATATCAAAAACAGCAATTGATTTAGCTAGGAAAAACGGGGTAAATGCTACTATTTATCATGGTTCAGTGACGAATATGCCATTTGATAACAAGCGATATGATGCGATATTCTGCTACGCCCTGATTCATTTACTGAACCGTCGTGAACGGGAAAAATTGATTCAAGATTGCTACAATCAGTTAAAACCCGATGGATACATGATGTTTACTGCTGTTACAAAAAAGGCTCCCATGTATGGCAAAGGCAGAGAACTGAGTAAAGATCGATTTGAGATTATGGAAGGCGTCAAAATGTTCTACTATGATTCGAATTCAGTAAGACGAGAATTTGAGAAGTATGGATTAATCGAGTTCTCAGAGATTGACGAGCCCAATAAAAATATGAAAGATAAGCCTGCTATGAATTTTGTAATTATAACATGTAAAAAGGGAGCTATCTAAACTTTAAATCCGCTCGTTAATAGTCATAAATGCTGTGTTTCCAAATACCCTACAGCTGGTCTTGTAAATTTTGAGCTGCCCGCATAGCAAGTACCACATAATGGGGGGGGATATGATATAATTTTTGGAAAAGGAGCGTGGGGAAACATGTTAACACAGCCACTTCCGTCAGAGTATGGGGAAGCTTTTGCAAATTACATTAGCCAGGTGCCAGCAGGGGATTTGCAGGAGATGCTAGCTGAGCAGCTAGAGCAAACGACGAAATTAATTTCGAACCTCTCGAAGGAGCAAGGGGAATATCGCTATGCGCCGGGCAAATGGTCTATTAAGGAAGTGCTCGGTCATATTGCTGACACGGAACGCGTCATGGCGTACCGGCTGTTGCGCATTGCGAGAGGGGATCAGACACCTCTGCCAGGATTCGATGAGGGTCTATTCATGAGTGGCTCCACTTTCGATTCAATGCCGATGTCCGAGCTGATCGAAGACTACCGAGCCGTCCGCCAAGCGACGCTTACACTGCTGCGCGGTCTTACTGACGAAGCTGTGCTGCGTACCGGTACCACGAACAATATGACGATATCGGCGCGTGCGCTTGCATATACGATTGTAGGTCATGAACTGCATCATCTAAATGTGCTGAAGGAACGGTATTTGGGAGAGTAGAGGATTGATGCAAAAAGAGGTAATGAAAAGACTCATTACTATGGATATCGAAGCCGCGAGGATTATTCCTTGCGGCTTATTCGTATTCTAAGAATGAGACTTCGAACAAACTCTAAGAAGTCTGCCGTTGGTTTCATTACGGGTTCATGACATACACTAGCGATGTATTCACTATCAATCGGCTCTGTTACTACGAAGTAATAACGATATCAAGGCAGACATGCCGCAGATTACGCCTGCCGCAAGGAATGCACTATGGTAACCGGCTAGCTGCGCCACTACGGCAGTACTCCCAGATTCTACTTGTAGCGTGGTCACGGTATGAGAGAGTGTCACAAGTATAGCTATACCGAGCGCGCCGCCAAGTTGACGTGCTGTATTTTGCAAACCGGAAGCAAGACCTGTATCCTGTGCCGGAATGCCCGCAAGCACAGCTTGGATGGCGGTCATTAACATCAAGCCTAGTCCAGATCCAACAAGTAAACTTGGAAATAAGAACTCAGAAATATAGTCGGGTTGAGCCGGCAGCCAATTGAACCAGACAAATCCTGCAGCGGCCAAGAGACCACCCAGAAATGGAAGCCTTTTAAAGCCAGCGGCACGAAGTGGCCGGGATATAATCGAAGAAATAGCAAGCATGGCAGCCATAGGCAGCAGCGCTAATCCCGTTTGCAGCGGACTGTATCCGCTGATTTGCTGTAAGCTAAGTGATGAAAATAACACATTGGCTGTTAGAGCCCCACCAAGTCCGAGTACCATGAAAATGCCAATCCGTACATTCCAGTGGCGGAAAATGCTTAAACGAATTAAAGGCGCAGCTGTGTTCTTCTCAATAGCGATGAACACCAGCAATAGCACAAGCGCACCGGCTAACGAGCACAGAACAACTGGAGATTTCCAACCCCGTTCAAGCGTTTGTGTGATTCCAAAAATAAAGGCCGTCAGAGCAAGCGTAATTGCAGCAGCTCCTGGTATATCCAGCTTGGCGGGACTATTTCCTTTCGACTGTGGAAGTAGGCAAATGGCAACCATACCGCTGAGCACAACCCCGATTGGAACATTAACAAACATTACCCAACGCCAGTTGATTAAGCTCGTTAGAACACCGCCAATCATTACTCCGAACGCAGATGCAATAGAGGAAAAGGCTGCCCATAACGATATCGCCCGATCTTGCTTGGCACCTCTCGGATATGCAGCAACGATTACGGTTAGTGTAGATGTGGCGAGCACAGATCCTCCTAGTCCTTGTACAGCACGTGCCGCTAATAACATGGGGCCTGTTGTTGCAAGTCCGCCAGCGAGGCTGGCTAACGTAAATAGGATAAGTCCAGACTGAAGTATTACTCTTCTGCCATAAATGTCACTGGCACGTGCCGCAAGCAGCATAAAACCGCCTAATGTCAGCAAATAGGCATCAATTACCCATTGCTGTTCAGCAACAGAAAGGCCCAGATCCGTTTGCATGGCCGGCAAAGCAACATTAACAATCGAGCTGTCCATGACGACCATAAAGGCGCATAAACAAGCAACTAATGCGGCAACCCATGCAGGTATGCCTTTTTTCAGTGGTGACGACACGATTGGGGCAGACAAATTCACAGAATTAGATGACATCGAGATCCCTCCATAAAAATATGCTGGTGAATTCAATCAATTAGACATGGTCTGTTCTATATTTTAGAATAGGAATAACGATGTACGATAACGCTAATTGGACAAAAAATAACGAGAAATGGCCAAAAAAAGGGGCGTAGCAAACTGAACTCAGAAGAGGTAGATAAGAGTGATTGGCTGGAAGGGCCTTCATTAATTGCCTTTTGGGGCAATGATGATTCCGACAACCCTTTCCGGCTTGGAACACGTGAATACGATTGGCACAGCCATCGGCGAGGGCAGTTTTTTTGTGTGGAAAGCGGGCTAATCCATGTGCGAACTGCAACCGGTTCCTGGTTGCTGCCTCCCCGCCGTGCAGGGTGGATTCCGCCGGATGTAGACCATAAGGTCACAGTTAGTGGAGCCATGAGCGGCTGGAGCTTACTGCTTACACCTGAAATCAGCAGAGACTTATCACATACTCCGTGTGTCATCAATGTAAGTGAGCTCATGCGTGCGCTTGTGCAGCGAACGGTGTCGTGGAGGGATCAAGAAATCCTGGAACCTCATCAAGAAAGAATAATCGCGGTTTTGCTCGATGAGATTAAAATCGCTCCGCTTGAGCCATTACATTTGCCCTTACCGGTTGATCCGCGCCTTTTGCGCATAACGGACGCGATCCTGCAGCGGCCCGAAGATAATCGTACGCTTAACGAATGGGCCGTTTGGGCAGCATTATCTCCACGTACATTGCGCCGCTTAATATTGGCAGAAACCGGGTTGACCTTTGCGCAGTGGCGCCAACAGGCTCGTCTCACGCTTGCATTGGAAATGCTGGCGCAAGGGGATTCTGTAGGGATGGTAGCTGATGCGCTTGGCTATGGAACTCCGAGCAGCTTTATTGCGATGTTCCGCCGTGCATTCGGTGATTCTCCATCGCATTATTTGGCGGTCAGACGCGAATTGAAACATAACCTTCCACATACTCCTAATCACTGAATGGGGTATACGGACGGAAAATAACAAAATTGTACTTCATCTTTATACTTTCCTTAGAATTCGCTGTTACGATGTCTTTGCAAACAAAAGAGTAACGAGAATAGATTTCTGAGGAGGAGTATTTTCATCATGCAAGCAGTACAACGATTAAAAGGATTGATAGCTCTAGGTATGGCGTTTACGCTCATTCTATCTCCGTTCAATGCCTCAGCGGCAGCGCAAAAGAATGACGGAGTGAAGGAAAATATACGGGAGATTACATCGACAACGTCATCGAATTATAAAGATTTAGAGTTTCTGAAGCCGATCTTGAAGGATAAGACGGTCGTCAGTCTCGGTGAGAACTTCCACCGTGTTGCGGAATACAGCAGCATGAAGACAAGATTGATTAAGTATTTGCACGAAGAGCTGGGTTATGACGTGATTGCATTTGAATCCGGACTTGGGGATGCCTTCATGACGAACGAGAATGCCCGTAACTTGACCCCGAAAGAGATGATGCAGCATTCGATATTCCCAATCTGGCACTCCAAGGAGACGCTGAATCTATTCGAATACATCAAGAAGCAGCAGGGAACCAACAACCCGCTCCATCTCGCTGGTTATGACATGCAATTCACTTCGGGCTATCTCACACAGTTTATTGCCGGTTGGATTGCCAAGGTGGACAAGGAACAAGGTCAGCAGTATTTCAACTTCGAGATGCAAGCAATGACGGATTTGTACAAGGTACTTAATGAATATGGCATGGATGATGGCCATCCAGAGGCAAAGGCAGCTGTGAAGAAGGTAAAGGAAACGTACGAACCGAAATACAACGCCTTGATCCAATTCATCCAAGATCACAAGAAGGAGCTCGCAGCAGCTTATCCAGCCAACCCGCATATGGTGGATATTGCGATCAAGACGCTCGGAGATCGAGTGAAGTTCATCGAGATGGGGATGTATAACACGAAGGAAAGCTATGAATTCCGCGACCGGATTATGGCTGACAACGTCGAATGGCTAATGAAGGTGATGTATCCCGGCAAAAAAGTGATTCTATGGGCACATAACGATCATTTGGCGAAGAATACATCTAAGATTCAGACCAAAGAGCAAGGAAAATGGATCGGCAGCTTCACCAGCATGGGAGAACTGCTCCATAAGAAGCTGAAGGATAAAGCTTATGTAGTCGGGCTCTATATGAACAGCGGCAGGGCAAGCACCATTACGACGCAGAAGCTCTTCGATATAAAGCCAATGCCGAAGGGAAGTCTGGAAGAGTTGATGATGCGTAGCGGGTACAAAATTGCATTTGCCGATCTATCCAAACATAAGTCCCCGAAGCAGAGCAATTCATGGATGTTCAAGCCGATCAATGCAGCGGAGGATGGCATGACATCCGAGATTATTGAACCGATGTCAATGCGATTCGTTCCAAGGGAACAGTTCGATGGTATCATCGTCTTCGATAAAGTGAAGGAACCGACAACGAAATACTAATCTTATTCCATTGGAAAATTAATCGTTCCCCCTGTCGGTGACACCGCGCGTGTTGCTGCAGGGGGATTTTTGACGTCGGGCTTCGTTCTCAAGCCTCGTTAATCGAAGAAGAAGTAACCAATTTGTTGGCCGACCTCATTACACGATAAATATAAATGTACAGTCTATTCTTTAAATATTATCGACATGATCTGCATCTTATCTTTATCTTTCTACATTAATCTATCACTTGTAAAAAGAAGAAATAGACATGAATGTATTCATCTCAACAAGTGAATGACAGAGAAAGGATCGATAACATGAGATCATCACGACACGGCAGAAGTAATAAGCGATCAATCATGAAAGCAGGTTTTTTAGTAGGGATCGTCCTAGTAGTATCTTTTCTTATATTTTTTAATATTGGAAAACTATCCTCTACTGCAGCTGAAAGGGTCAGAGATGTCAGCCAAAGCGCTGTTCAACAGCAAGATAAGAGACCTTTCACACAGCCAGCACAGCAAAAACAGTCAGACGGTAAACCGAAGGGAAAGGTAGTCTACCTTACTTTTGACGATGGACCAAGTTCATTAACAGGGCAATTTCTAGATGTATTACAAGAGTACAATGTAAAAGCAACCTTTTTCATGCAAGGAAGTAATCTAAAAAATACGGGGTATCAAGATAACGTCAAAAGAGCCGTAGAAGAAGGTCACTATGTTGGAGCCCATAGTATGACGCATGATGCTATCAAATTATATGACAATAAACAATTTGTCCCCGAAATGCTAGAAACATTACATTTGATCCGCAATATTACCGGTACAAATCCGAAATTGACACGTCCTCCATATGGTTCAGCTCCCGGCTTGAAAGAAGAACAAATTCGTGATCAAATCGCAGATGCAGGTATTAAAATATGGGATTGGACGATTGACTCGTATGATTGGAAGTTAAAAGATAACCCAAATAAGATTGTTGAAAATGTAAAAGAACAAACGACTGAAGATTTGGAAGTTGTCCTTATGCACGAGAAGCAGCAAACCTTGCAGGTATTACCGGAAATCATTGAATTTTATAAAGAAAAAGGATATGAGTTTGCAGTGTACCGGGATGAAGAGCATTTTCGTCTTAACTTCCAAAAGGATAACCGTTTATAACACCCACATGTTGGTGATGATATTTATGTACGCAGCCCCCCCATAAAAAGGGGGGATTTTTCATGTAATTGGGGGATCAACCATGAGTAAATCAATATTAATTGTAGAAGACGAGCATATTTTACGAGAAATTATGAAAGATTACTTTCTTAACGAAGGATATTTCGTTTTAGAAGCTGGAAACGGGAGAGAAGCATTATCAATCTTTCAGGAAAATGAAGTGAATCTGCTTATTCTTGATATTATGCTGCCAGAAATAGATGGCTGGTCTGTATGTCAACGGATTCGCAAAACATCGAGTGTCCCTATTATTATGCTTACCGCCCGCGTGGATGAAGAAGATACACTGCTTGGTTTCGAACTGGGAGCAGATGACTACGTGACTAAGCCCTACAGTCCTAAAATTTTGTTGGCACGAGCAAAGAGACTGCTGGAAAACCGGCATATGCAAGAACCAGAAAGTTCAATCATCTCCAGCAGCGGCATTACGGTCTCCCTGTCTTCTCGTACGGTTACGGTAGATGGAATCCACATCAACTTAACACATACGGAATTCGAAATATTAACATACTTAATGAATCATAAAGGAATGATTATGACGCGCGAACAATTGATAACAAAAATATGGGGCTATGACTTCGCAGGCGACGATCGGACGGTCAACAGCCATATTCGCAACCTTCGCCACAAATTAGGGGACAAATCCAAATGCATCGTTACGGTTGTTCGCTCCGGATATAAATTTGAGGAATTGTTATGAAGAGAGGCATTGTTTTCAAATTATTTGTATTAACAACAGCATTATGTGTGTTGATTCTTGCTACCATCTTTATTGGTCAGACCGTATTTTTCAAGCTATATTACGTCCATCAAAAGGTAGAAAATGTTCAAGCGAGCCTTCATGCATTTGCTAAACAATATGTAAACCGTGACGACGCCGTAGCGATCGAAAGGCTGGAACAAGAGTTCTACCGTGAGCACAATACTTGGGTGACTGTATTGGATCAATTCGGAAATGTAAAGGAGAGCGCTGAGAATTCAATCGAAATAAAGATAAGAGATAGATCATATGAAACATTTGCAGGCAAATCCATTACGATCCCTTTATACAGCTTTGTAAACATTGAGGATATCCGTCAGGGGAACGAATTTCTACGTGCAGGGAATGATGTCATTATTCAAGCACTTAGGAAGGGATCGAACATCGTTCCTTATCGAATCAGCATATTAAACACCGGAGTTACGTGGGAAAATAATCAGATTGCAAAAAAGGAACACGAGATCCTGCCATCCAATAATAGAGCAGAAGAATGGAATGATGAGAGGTTTCCTTCCCTTTACCTATTTGGATCGATTGCGAAAACGACACTTCCAACAAAAAATGAAGCTTCGCGGTTCATTTATACGAACCACTTATTTTTGGATAGAATCAAAGCGTTTCAAGCGGAATTGTTGTTAAATAATGAGGAAGAGGCAGCCGCCACTTTAGAGACAACGTACGAGGAAAATGATATCAAATATAAACAGTTTGTTACTTCCATAAAAGACAAAGACGGCAAGCCCGCTTTTATTTTTGCAATGGCCTCCCTGCAGCCAGTCGATGAAGCGATACGGATGATTCAGGATTATTATGTATATCTCATCGTATTTGTCTTGGTGCTTACACTGTTGGCTTCGTTCTATTATTCCAAGGGTATTGCAGGGCCTTTATTGCGAATCAATCATATGACAAAGAAACTAGCGGATCTGGACTTTTCTGAAAAGATTCCCATCACGTCCAAAGATGAGATCGGGGATCTGTCCCGGAATATCAATGAATTATCGGATACCTTGCATTCCTATATCCAGAAGCTCCAGCAGGATATTGAAAAAGAAAAACAGTTGGAGTATACGCGAAAGGAATTTATCTCAGGGGTGTCGCATGAATTGAAAACCCCACTGAGTGTCATCCAGAGCTGTCTGTCGATTTTGAAAGATGGCGTGGCCAACCATAAGCGGGATTATTACTTTGCTGCCATGGAAAATGAAGTGAAGCGGATGGATCTTCTCATCGTAGACATGCTGGAATTAGCAAAATATGAATCGGGTACTTACAAAATGATGCTGGACACCTTCCGAATTGATGCCGTCATCGAGCAATCATGCGAAAAGCTGCATGCCGAAATTGCAAACAAGCAATTGAGTCTAAATGTATCACTTGCTCAGATTGAAGTCGTGGCCAATAAGCTTCGAATCGAGCAGGTTATTGTTAACTTTATCAACAATGCTATTCGTTACACTCCAGAGGGATATTCCATTAATATTTCCATGATTGAGGAGCAGGAAATCGTTAAGGTATGCATCGAGAATACAGGCGTCCATATTCCGCCAGCACAGATCGAAAAAATATGGGATCGCTTTTATCGTGGGGAAGCTTCCCGTCATCGTGCTACTGGAGGAACGGGCCTCGGACTCGCCATTTCCAAAAAGATTCTGGAACTGCACGATGTTCCTTATGGTGCAAGGAATACGCCGAATGGCGTCCTCTTCTTTTTTCACTTGAAGAAAGCAACTTATAAATGAGCCTATACCAAGATTATCACGCCGATGTTGATGAAATTTGTTCCGAAAGAGCAGTTCGACGGTATCCATAACGAACTGATTGCAGAGGCTGCTAAAGTTACAATGAATGCTCTCCAGTGATACCTTTGCTGTCCATTCCCTTATAAAAGGCTATCTATTATGGTGGCACCTCATCGTATCAGACTAAAAACGCACAGCGCCGACAAAGGCGCTGTGTTTTTATTTTCACATGGTTCCTGTCGAACATACATTTCTAGAGTAGGATCAAATCCGTCTTCGTCAATACGGCTCGGTTCCGTGTTCCCGGACTATTCAGCATATGCCATGCTGTGTATTGTTCAGCATACGGATTGGCAGCAGACATTCCGTCGACTGGAATTACTACATCATATCCACGGAATGCTGCAGCAGTAGCTGTGTGGAGAACCGCTCCATTTGCCGCGTAACCCGTTACAATAACCGTTCGAATATGATTCTTCTGCAAAATCTGCTCTAACTCCGTGTTATAGAATTTATCTACGTTTGATTTCACGATCGGCTCGTTCATCGCCGGGCGCAGTAGTTGAGTAATGTCTGATGCATTTCCTGTATGTGTAAGACTATAGACAACCAACATCCCTGCCTTGCGTGCTTCCGTCAATAAGTAATTAATTCTAGGAATGGATGCAACACAGCGTGGATTGTTACATATCGAATCCTCCATATCCAAGATGAGGAGTGCGGTACTTGTCGGATCAATGGAGACCGCTTTTAACTCTGGGGCTGGTGGGGGAATCACCTCACTCCATTCGTCGATGATCGTATGATCAGTTCGCCAATTGCCGCATAAGGGACAACGATACCTCATAATAACCCTCCAAGATGCTTCTTTCCATTAGCCTATGTAACTGATTAGAAAATGTGTAGGACGCAAATAAGGTGAGCCCATAACCAAATCAAATGGCTATATTTTTTTTGCATCGTTACTATGCAGTATATGTATTTCACGATTGGAACGATGGTTAATAAAATAAAGGAAACCGCAGTATGCAGCGGCACAATTGTCGGAGGGATACGATATGAATAACACCGAATTTGGTCAAGTCCAGAACCGGCACCAAGCACTGGGGTTATCAGATCAGCAGGTTCTTGACATGTATCAGCATATGGTTTTGGCTCGAAAAATAGATGAACGGATGTGGCTGCTCAATCGCGCGGGAAAGATCCCTTTTCTCGTTTCATGCCAAGGTCATGAAGCAGCTCAGGTAGGGGCGGCATATGCACTGGATCAAACGAGAGATTTTCTGTGTCCCTATTATCGGGACATGGGTATGGTCGTTGCATTCGGGCTGACAGCACAGGAATTAATGCTTTCCGCTTTCGCTAAGGCAGAAGATCCGACGAGCGGCGGACGCCAAATGCCAGGTCATTACGGGAGCAAAAGCCGGAATATTCTTTCGGGCTCTAGTGTCGTGTCGAGCCAAATTCCGCACGCAGTTGGAATCGCTTTATCTGGAAAAATGCAAGGAAAAAGGCTAGTTGCATTAACGGCCTTCGGGGATGGCGGCAGCAACCAAGGAGAGTTTCACGAAGCGGCTAACTATGCTGGGGTGCACAAGCTGCCTGTCATTTTCATGTGTGAGAACAACAAGTACGCCATATCGGTTCCGTTCTCCAAGCAGGCGGCTTGCGAGAGCATCGCGGATCGGGCAAAGGGATATGGGTTTCCCGGCATCAGTGTGGATGGAAATGATCTATTAGAAGTATACAAAGTCACAAAAGAGGCGGCCGATCGGGCAAGAAGAGGTGAAGGGCCAACGCTTATCGAGACGGTGCTCTATCGTTTAGTCCCGCATTCAAGCGACGATGATGATCGAACCTACCGTTCCCGTGAAGAAGTGGAAGAAGCCAAGAAGCGGGATCCGCTCATAACCTTCAGCAATTATCTGAAAGCATCGGGGCTATTAGATGAACATAAAGACATGGAGATCCATGACCGGATACGCATGGAGGTCGATGAGGCCACGGAATATGCGGAGAATGCCCCGGATTCAGCTCCGGAAGATGCCCTTAAGCACGTTTATGCAGAATAGGGGGAGTGAGGAGAAATGGCCGTAATTTCTTATCTTGAAGCAGTGTCCCAAGCTCTTCGAGAGGAAATGCAGCGAGATAGCAGGGTATTTGTATTAGGAGAAGACGTCGGAGTGCGTGGGGGCGTATTTCGGGTTACACAGGGATTTCAAGAGGAATTCGGGGAACAACGGGTTATCGACACACCGCTATCGGAAGCAGCCATTGCAGGTGTATCGATTGGTGCAGCCGCTCATGGAATGAGGCCTGTTGCAGAAATTCAGTTCGCCGAGTATATCATGCCTGCCGTCAACCAAATTGTGAATGAAGCAGCCAAAATGAGATACCGCTCCAATGGAGATTGGAACTGTCCCTTGGTCATCCGTGCCCCTTATGGCGGAGGAGTTCGCGGAGCCCTCTATCATTCGCAAAGCGTAGAAGCGATGTTTTGCTGTATTCCTGGTCTAAAAGTGGTCACGCCTTCCACGCCGTATGATGCCAAAGGCCTGCTAAAGGCGGCCATCCGCGATGAAGATCCTGTTCTTTTCTTCGAACATAAGCGATGCTATCGCTCGATCAAGGGAGAAGTGCCAGACTCGGATTATACGGTACCGATCGGGAAGGCGGATATTAAGCAGCAAGGGGAAGACATCACGGTTATTTCTTACGGACTTTCCTTGCATTTTGCGATAAAAGCGGCAGAGCAGCTTTCTAAAGATGGATACAGCGCTCACATTCTGGATTTACGTACCCTCTATCCTCTGGACAAGGAAGCTATTGTAGAGGCTGCTCGCAAAACCGGCAAAGTGCTCATTGTTCATGAAGACAACAAAGAGGGCGGCGTTGGAGCTGAAGTAGCTGCTGTCATCGCAGAAGAATGCCTTTATGAATTGGACGCGCCAATCAAACGTCTCTGCAGTCCGGATGTCCCCGCTATGCCTTACAGCTTGCCAATGGAAAAGTTCTTTATGCTCAACCCGGATAAAGTATATCAGGCCATGAAAGAATTAGCCGAATTGTGATCCGACGGGAGGAGAATATGGCTAAGAAAATCGTCATGCCCCAGTTAGGCGAAAGCGTAACGGAAGGAACCATCTCCAAGTGGCTCGTCAACGTCGGGGATAAAGTCAATAAATACGATCCTGTATGTGAAGTGCTTACAGATAAAGTGAATGCGGAGGTTCCTTCTTCATTTAGCGGCACGATAACCGAAATTGTCGTTCAAGAAGATGAAACGGTAGCAGTAGGAACGCTGCTCTGCTGTATTGAGGAGGAAAAACAAACAGGCACGCCGATTGAGTCCAAACCAGTTGCCGCCGCCCAAAACGAGGAGACCGATGATTCAACCATGCAATCAGCCAAGCAGCAGCGCTATTCGCCGGCCGTACTCAAACTGGCGCAAGACTACAACCTGGATCTTTCCTGTATAGAGGGTTCGGGCACTGCGGGACGCATCACCCGAAGAGACATCTTGCAAATCGTCCAAGAAAAGAAACAGTCTGAAGACTCCCCAGCTCAGCAAATCGAATCTCCATCTCAGTCATTATCACAAGCGGCAGCATCAGTTCCCGATATTGCGTTTCCGTCCGAATCAATTGATGCCTTATCTGCTGACCATTCTACCATTCATCAAGCCGACGAGAAGATCCCAGTTACCGGCATCCGCAAAACCATAGCCAAGCGAATGGTACAAAGCAAGCAGGAAATTCCGCACGCATGGCTTATGGTGGAATGTGATGTCACGAATTTGGTTAGTTATCGCAGCCAGATTAAAGAGGAGTTTAAGAAAAAAGAAGGACTCCAGCTCACTTATTTGCCATTCTTTATCAAGTCGGTAGCGGAGACTCTAAAGGAATTCCCTATTTTAAATTCGCAGTGGACAGACAATCACATCATCGCCAAAAAAGCGATTCATATCTCGATTGCCGTTGCCACCGAGAATGCCTTATTCGTTCCTGTCATTAAGGACGCCGACCAAAAAAGCATTTTCGGTCTTGCCAAAGCAATAGACGAAATGGTCACGAAAACGAGAGAAGGCAAATTAACGCAGGCGGATCTAACTGGCGGAACGTTTACCGTGAATAACACAGGCTCCTTCGGCTCCGTGCTTTCAGCCCCGATCATCAATCCACCGCAGGTAGCCATTTTAAGTATGGAAGCCATCGTCAAACGTCCGGTCGTCATTAATAACATGATTGCCGTTCACGATATGATGAACATTTGTCTTTCTTTGGATCACCGGGTTTTGGACGGTCTTGTGTGCGGTCGCTTCTTGAAGAGAGTCAAGCAAAAGATTGAAAGCTACGGCACGGACGTCGGACTATATTAAAAGGGAGCGATGAATTCATGCATTTTGATTTAACCGAGGAACAAGCGTTGATCAAAAAAATGATGCGCGATTTTTCGGAGGGCGAGGTTGCCCCGGGCGCGGATGAACGGGATCGTACGAAGCAATTTCCGGCGGATGTTTTCGATAAATTAACGAAGCTGGGCGTCATGGGCCTGCCTTTTCCCGAACAATATGGCGGCGGCGGAGCGGATACCATTAGCTTCGCTATCACTGTAGAAGAATTAAGCCGGGTCTGTGCTTCCACGGGCATTACCTATTCCGCCCATATTTCTTTAGGCGGGGCACCCATCCATTTATTCGGAACACATGAGCAAAAGGAAAAATACTTAACCCCTTTATGTACAGGAGAATACATGGGCGCGTTCGGGCTGACGGAACCAAATGCAGGATCGGATGCAGGCGGAACCCAGACAAAAGCGAATCTGCATGGAGACAAGTGGATCATTTCCGGCTCCAAATGCTTTATTACCAATGCAAGCTATGCCAAAAACTTGTCCCTCACAGCCGTTACGGATCGCACTAAAGGGACGAATGGAATCAGTGCATTTATCGTGTCTACAGATGTGCCGGGATTTACGGTCATTGACAATTATGAAAAAATGGGACTGCATTCATCAAATACAACGGAATTAATTTTACAAGATGTAACCGTTCCCAAAGAAAATCTTCTAGGGAAAGAAGGGCATGGATACAAGCAATTTTTAGCTACGCTTGACGGAGGCCGAATCGGTA